>JRYJ01001199.1_pt1 | contig 20280 bp, 17 predicted proteins | sample 235371 | NCBI WGS metagenome assembly JRYJ01 (sample SAMN03074219, study PRJNA261477) | activated sludge metagenome | biome: Wastewater Treatment Plant; feature: Wastewater; material: Activated sludge; isolation source: activated biomass of a wastewater treatment plant treating hydrocarbon... ... | reverse complement strand
CGGCGAGTTCTATTTCATCGAGATGAACACGCGGCTGCAGGTCGAGCATCCGGTGACCGAGATGATCACGGGCCTCGATCTGGTGCGCGAGCAGATCCGCATCGCGGCGGGCGCGAAGCTCGACTTCACGCAGAGCGACGTCACGCTCCAGGGGCATGCGATCCAATGCCGCATCAACGCGGAGGACCCGCGCAACAATTTCATGCCCTGCACCGGCACCGTCACGGCCTATCTGTCGCCGGGTGGCATCGGGGTGCGCATCGACGGCGCGGTCTACAAGGACTACACCATCCCGCCCTATTACGACGCGTTGCTGGCCAAGCTGACGGTCCGCGGACGCACCTGGGAGGAGACGGTCAGCCGGATGCGCCGCTCGCTGGAGGAGTACGTCCTGCGCGGGGTCAAGACCACGATCCCGTTCATGAAGAACATCATGATGGAGCCGGACTTCAAAGCCGGCCGGTTCGACACGTCGTATCTGGAGACGCATCCGGAACTGTATCAGTACGAAGAATCAGAGGAGCCCGAGGACCTCGTGTTGGCGATTTCCGCAGCGATTGCCGCCTTCGAAGGACTCTGACCCCGCAGCATTCCTGCACCACTGGCATGAACTCCGTGTAAGCGAGCAGACTGTCCGCCCGAGGTCGCCCGTATGGCAACGAAGAAACCGAAGAAGTCCCCGTCCAAAAAGCCCCGTGCGGCCGCAGCCAAGGCCCGTGCGGCGAAGCCAGAATTCCGCGTCGACCCGGCGCCGGCGAAACGGCTGCTGTTGACCGACGTGGCGTTCCGCGACGGGCACCAGTCGCTGCTCGCCACCCGTATGCGGACCGAGGATATGCTGCCGGTCGCACAGAAGCTCGATGCCGTCGGCTACTGGTCGCTGGAAGTCTGGGGCGGCGCCACGTTCGACACCTGCCTGCGGTTCCTGAAGGAAGACCCCTGGGAGCGGCTGCGCGCGCTTCGCGAGGCGATGCCGAACACGAAGTTGCAAATGCTGCTCCGCGGGCAGAACCTGGTCGGCTACCGCCATTATGCGGACGACGTGCTGGACAAGTTCATCGAACGCTCGGCCGCCAACGGCATCGACGTCTTTCGGATCTTCGATGCGCTCAACGACGTGCGGAACCTCGACCGCGCGATGCGCGAGGTGAAGGCCAACGGCAAGCACGTCGAAGCCACGATCTGCTATACCGTCAGCCCGGTCCACAGCATTGAGCGATTCGTCTCCATGGCGAGACAGCTCGAAGACATGGGCACGGATACGCTCTGCATCAAGGATATGGCCGGCCTGCTGGCCCCGCTCGACGCCTATCGGCTGGTGAAGAAACTCAAGAGCACCGTAAAGGTTCCGATCCACCTGCATACGCACTACACGTCCGGGATGGCCTCCATGTCGGCCTTGATGGCGATCCTGGGTGGGCTGGATATGCTCGATACGTCCGTGTCGCCGCTGGCAGGCGGCACCTCGCATCCGCCGACCGAGACATTGATCGCGGCGTTGCGGAATACGCCCTACGATACCGGCCTGGACTTGCGCCAGTTCGAACCGATCACGGAGCACTTTCGCACCGTCCGCCGAAAATACCGACGGTTCGAGAGCGATTTCACGGGCGTCGATGCCGAGATCCTCACCTCGCAGATTCCCGGCGGCATGTTGTCGAACCTGGCGGCGCAGCTCGCCGAGCAAAATGCGCTCGACCGCATGAAGGAAGTGCTCGACGAAGTGCCGCGGGTCCGGAAGGAGATGGGCTATCCGCCGCTCGTCACGCCGACGAGCCAGATCGTCGGGACACAGGCCACGCTCAACGTGCTGACCGGTGAACAGGGCGAACGGTACAAGGTCATCACCACCGAGACGAAAAACTACTTCCTCGGGCTGTACGGCCGGCCGCCGGGACCGCTCGACAAGGAGGTCATGGCGCGGGCCATCGGCGACGAGGAACCGGTCAAGGGCCGGCCGGCCGATCGGCTCGAACCGGAATTGGAACAGCTCAAGAAGGACATGCCCGAAACGGCGACGACGCCGGAAGACCAGCTCTCATTCGCACTCTTTCCGGCCATCGCCCGCGATTTCTTCGAGGCGCGTGAACGCGGCGAGCTCCAACCGGAGCCATTGGAACCGACGGAAGCGCAAGGCCCTGCCGTGGCGCATGAGCTGCATCTGGCGCCGGCGGAGTTCAACATCACCGTGCACGGCGAAACCTATCACGTCGTGGTTTCGGGTTCGGGCCGGAAGACCGACGGCCGCAAACCCTACTACATACGGGTCAACGACCGCCTGCAGGAGGTATCGCTGGAACCCTTGCAGGAAGTGCTCACCGGTGTGCCCGAGGCGCCGGAACCGGCCGGCACCGCCAAGCCTAAGCGTCCTCGGCCCACGAAACCGGGCGACGTGGCACCGCCGATGCCGGGCCGGGTGGTCAAGGTCCTGGTCACCGAAGGCAGTCAGGTGAAGACCGGCGACCCGCTGCTCATCATCGAAGCGATGAAGATGGAGAGCCGCGTGCCCGCCCCGATGGACGGCCGGGTCGTCTCGATCCTGGTCACCGAAGGGGAAAACGTCAAAACCGACGAAACGGTCATTCAACTCGAATAGGGAGGCGGAATGCCGCTCGGCTGGCGCCTGTTGCTGTGCATGGCCCTCGCAACCAGCGGCTGCACCTCGCCCCCCGACCGTCCACCCTGGTTCGATTCCATCCTGCGTTTTCCGGTTCACTACGTCGAGGTCGACGGCCATCGCATCGCCTACCTCGACCAAGGCCAAGGCCCACCGCTTATTCTCCTGCACGGCTTCGGCGGTTCGATGTGGCAATGGGAGTACCAACAACTCCCACTGGCCTCCCGGTTCCGCGTCATCACGCCGGATCTCCTCGGGTCCGGCCTCTCCGACAAACCCGACATCGCCTACAGTCCCGACCAAATGGTGGAGTCTCTCCGCAGCTTCATGCAGGCGCTTGACATTTCCAGCGCCACGCTGGTCGGCAACTCCATGGGCGGCGGGCTCGCCATCGGCATGGCGCTGACCCACCCGGAACGGGTCGATCGGCTCGTGCTGATCGATGGGTTACCGAACCGGGTTCGGGAGCGGCTGTCCAGTCCGCTGATGCGACGGGCGATCGACACGCGCATGCCGGGGTGGCTCGCCCGCTTGGGAAATTGGCTCGTCGGCGGTGCCACCACCGAGGCCGTGCTCAAGGAAATCGTCTACGACCATCGGTTGCTCACCCCGGCGGTGCTGGACCGCTCCAACCGAAATCGCACACGTCCCGGCCTCATCGCTCCCTTGATGACCATCCGCGACAACCTGCCCCTATGGGAAGCGGGCTTCGCAAAACGCCTTCACGAGGTGGCAAAGCCCACGCTCATCTTCTGGGGTGAGCACGACCGGCTCTTTCCGCCGCACGTCGGCCAGGAGTTGCAGGCCACGATCCCCGGAGCCGCCCTGGTCCTCGTGCCGAACGCAGGCCACATCCCACAGTGGGAACAACCAGAGTTGGTCAACCGGCACCTGACGACGTTTCTCCAACCTTGACAGAGCGGCGGACGCGTTCATAAAGTGAGGCATCGTCATACGTATTCCCTGGAGGAGGACAACCATGCGGGCACAATGGAACCGTGTTACGTCATACATGCTGGGGCTGATGATGGCCGCGAGCCTGAGCGCCTGCGGCACGATGCAGGGCGGCGGCGCATCTGAGTTTTCCTACAAGAACCTCCCCGTGGCCGACGGCAGCGCCGTGGCAGGTGAGGGGAACAACGTGCTCTTTCAAGGGAAGCCCCTGATGCTCTCGGGCAACGGGATCAAGGTCGATGAGCACCTGCGGGACGTGAAACTGGTCCAGACCGACCTGACCATGGTCAACATCAACGAGACCAAGGGAAAGGGCAAGGTGCGGATCATCAGTGTGGTACCCTCGCTCGACACCAAGGTCTGCGAGCAACAAACCCATTACCTCAGCGAGAAAAACAAAGGGCTCGACAAGATGGTGGAGCTCATCACGGTCAGCATCGACACCCCCTTCGCCCAGAAGCGATTCGCCGAAGAGGCGAAGATTTCCAACGTCACCTTCCTGTCGGATTTCCGTGGCGCCGATTTCGGGAAAGCCCACGGCCTCTTCCTCAAAGACCCGCATATCCTGGCCCGGGCCGTGATGGTCGTCGACAAAGACAACAAGGTACGGTATCTGCAGATCACCCCGGAACTGGCCCAACTCCCGGATATGGAAGAAGCCTTCCGGTTCGCGCGCAAGCTGGTGACGGCGAGCTAGATGACGTAACGGGTGACGAGCAAGAGACAGCAGTAATCAATCCTTAGGCCTTTCAGCTCGTTACGCGTCACCTGTCACTAGCAGTGTGTTGACAAACCATGTGATGACCTCGGAAACGGAGTCGTGTCTGAGGACACGGACGCCATCAGAATGTGCTGCAGGCTGTTCAGAAAGGCCGTCCAGCAAGGCCGCAGCGAGGTCCACGGCGCGAAGAAGAAGAATGAGCGCCATGTTTGTGGACGCTGGCGAGTCGGTGAGCCGGCAGTGTCATGAGGGCGAAGCGTATTCCTTCGCACCCACCCGGACCCCGAGCCTGCCAAGACAGGCTCTTTCCCCGGGCCGTACGTTGAGCCTCTGAGCGATGTGAGAACGCCGCTGGCGGACTTTGTCAACAGCCTGCTAGTCACGGACTTCGTCTTCCGCCGCACTTCGCGCTTCACGGTCTTTGAGCAGCACCCATGGCGCACTTTGATCTGCTCGTGATCGGCACCGGCCCCGCCGGGCAAAAGGCGGCCATCCAAGCCGCCAAGCTCGGGAAGAAGGTCGGAATCATCGAGCGCAAGCAGGTCGTCGGCGGCGTCTGCACCAATACCGGCACCATCCCGAGCAAATCCCTCCGCGAAGCGGTCCTCTACCTCTCCGGCTTTCACCAGCGCAGCCTCTACGGCGCCAGCTATCGGGTCAAACACGACATCACGATGGAGGATCTCATCTTTCGCGCGAACCACGTCATCAGACGGGAGGTCGAGATCATCCAGAACCAAATGGCCAGAAACAACGTCGAGCTTCTGACCGGCACGGCGAGTTTCGTCGATCCGCACCGTCTCCACGTGGAGAACCCGCACGAGCAGGCCGATCATACGGCCGACTTCATCGTCATCGCCTGCGGAACCTTACCGGCACGTCCGTCGCACATCCCGTTCGACGATCGGTCCATCATCGACACTGACGGCCTGCTCACGCTCAAGCAGCTCCCGAAGTCCATCACGATCATCGGCGGCGGCGTCATCGGCACCGAGTACGCCTCGATCCTGGCCACCATGGGGATTCAGGTCACGCTGATCGAACGGCGACCCCGCCTGCTCGAGTTCGTGGATCAGGAAACGATCGAGGCGCTCCAATACCACATGCGCGGCATCGGGGTGACGCTGCGGTTCAATGAGGAGGTCGTCTCGGTCGAGCCGCGCGAAGGTCAGCAGGTGGTGGTCAAACTGAAAAGCGGGAAGGAAATCGGCGCCACCACCGTGCTCTATTCGGTGGGGCGCATCGGCGCCAGCGCGGCGCTGAACCTGCCGGCCGTCGGGCTTACGGCCGACCAGCGGGGTCGCTTGCAGGTGAACGAGCATTACCAGACCGCGGTCCCGCATATTTACGCGGCCGGCGACATTATCGGGTTTCCCGCCCTGGCCTCCACTTCCATGCAGCAGGGCCGCCATGCCGCCTGTCATGCCTTCGGCATTCCCTGTCGAACGCAGTCGGAACTCATGCCCTACGGCATCTACTCGATCCCCGAGATCTCGATGGTCGGCCCGAATGAGGACGATCTCACGAGGAACGGCGTGCCTTACGCAGTCGGCATCGCGCGCTACCGGGAAATTGCGCGCGGCCAACTCATCGGCGACGAGACCGGCATGCTGAAGCTGCTCTTCCACAACAAAACCCGGGAACTGCTCGGGGTCCATGCCATCGGCGACGGCGCGACGGAACTCATCCACATCGGGCAGACCGTCATGGCCTACCACGGCCAGATCGACTATTTCGTCGACACGGTCTTCAATTACCCGACCCTGGCCGAGTGCTACCGCGTGGCCGCCCTGGACGGCATCAATCGCCTGCCGAGACCCTGGGCGCCGAGAACGTGAGGCGCTTGCGGCGGGACTGAGGACTGGGGACTGAGTGGCGAGCACGTCCTAGGTGAGGAGTGACCTGGGTGAGAGAAGCGCCGCATGACTCCCCGACGATGGCTGACTGCTGACAGCTGACTGCTCACGGCCTTCTGCCGTGACGATGGCGGTGATCCTAAGGAGGCTGCATGTCGTTTTCCAATCATCTTCGTAAACTCGCCCAGCCGGTCTGGGACGCGCAATTGACCCATCCCTTTGTCGTCGCGCTCGGCAAGGGCACGTTGCCGGAACGGAAATTCCGCTACTACATCCTGCAGGATGCCCGCTTCCTCGGCGATCTCGCCCGGGTCTTCGCCGCCGGCGCCCTGCGCGCGCCCGATTCGGAGAGCGCGCTGAAGTTTGCCAAACTGGCGGAAGAGACGATCGTCGTCGAGCGGAGCCTCCACGAGAATTACGGCAAACGCTGGAAACTTTCCCCGCAGGACATGCTGAACGAGCCGATGGCGCCGACGAACTATGCGTATACGCGCCACATGTTGGCGGTGGCTCAAGGAGGCACGGCCACGGAGATCGCCGTCGTGGCGCTGCCCTGCGCCTGGATCTACTGCGTGGTCGGCAAGCATTTCCTGAAGGACGGCCCGCCGCCTCCCAAACATCCCTACCGCGACTGGCTCCTGCTCTATGCCTCGCCGGAATTCGAGGCGGTGCAGGAATGGATGCGGGCCAAGGTGGATGCTTGGACGCGCGTGGCGGGGCATGAGGAAAAGAAACGGATGGAGCAGTCGTTCCTGATCAGCTCGAAGTATGAGTGGATGTTTTGGGAGATGGCCTGGAACGAGGAGAAATGGCCGGTGTGACGGGGCAGGCTCGGATGGCAGGCCCTGGTGCTTGCGGCCACAGAGTGCCGTTGGCCGCTCATCGCATCGTCACCGCTTGGCGCCTAAACTAGCCGCGTTGATCGTTTGGTGAGAACGCAGCGTCGAACAGTAGACGCCACCGCCTTCGGCAGCCGCTGCGCGATGCGAGAGCAGTCCGTCCAAGGGCACTCTGATCACGTATCCATCGCCTGCCGTCCGAGCCCGCCATGCACACGTCCGATCTCTGGGGGAGCAGGGAAGAAGACAGGGATTGTGCGCCGACACCTCCTGCTTCAGGTTCCCACCGAACCTTGAGAAGCTACTAAAGAAAAGAGTCTTCTCGGCGCGACACCCTTCGTGGCCCACACGCCCGATATCTGAAAAGTCGAGAAAACCGCAGAAGCGGACAGAGCAGCAGTCTGCCCTATTCCGTACGCCAGTTCACCGAACCGATTTGCTCAGCTCGCCTTGCGGTATTCCTGCTCTTGCTCGAAGGGCTCCCACTCCGGCTCATATTCGTCGAGGCTGAAGGTATCCCCTTCTCCCTCCTCCGCGACGGAGGCCCACACCGCAATTACGCAAATCAGGATCGTCAATGCACCCAGAATATAGGCCGGCATATTGACCTCCCCTGTACATGGTTTTCCTTCTTTCAGCCTAGTCCCGACGCCGTCCCTCAGCCACGAGGAAGATACCTGGAGTTTCCCGGAAATCTCCCTGTGGCACCGTCTAGGCGATCTACGCATGCTAAGCTTGTCGCACCATGTCCACTTTCCCTGCGCGACTCCATGTCTTGCTCGCCCGGGAGGCGCCGGTCGGGCTCGTCATCCGGCGAGGGCCGTCGCGCCAGGTGTGCACGCTCTTATGGGATCGCCGAACCGACCAATTCAGGCTCGGCCAATGGTTCAAGGGCCGGATCTACGAGCGCCGCTGCGACTTGTCTCCCGACGGCCGGCACTTCCTCTACTTTGCAATGGACGGCAAATGGCGGAGCCCTTCCAAAGGGTCCTGGTCGGCGATCTCCTGTCCGCCCTCCCTCAAGGCCTTGGCCTTCTTTCCCAAAGGGGACTGCTGGAACGGCGGCGGCCTCTTCCTCGATCACGGGCGATACTGGCTGAACGGCGCCGGCTGCCACCACATCGACCGCGACCGGACGGGATTGCGACGCGACGACTCCTATCGACCGACGGGGGGAAGAGGCGGGGAATGTCTCGGTGTCTACTACCCTCGCCTGCTCCGGGATGGTTGGATGCGGAACGACCACCTCTCCGCCGGAATCACCGATCAATGCGACGTCTTCGAAAAACCACTCGGCAACGGGTGGACCCTACGCAAATACGCCCATGCGCAGGTCGGCAGCCCGCCCGGCAAGGGGTGCTATTGGGACGAGCACGAGCTGGTCCATACGGGAACGAACCGATGCGTCAGGCAATCGGACTGGGAATGGGCCGACCTCGACGGCGCCAGGCTGGTCTGGGCTCAGGCCGGATGCCTCTGGGCCGGCTCCCTCACCGCCACCGGCCTTGCCGCACCCCGGCTCCTGCATGACTTCAATCCCATGACGTTCGAATGCCGCGCCGCGCCCTGTTGATAGCCAGCCCCTGTCGTCCCTGCTCGAACACCACGTGCGCTTGCGTTCGCCTGCCCGTTGCTGTAGAAGGCTGCACCCATGGCCTCTTGGCTCAATGCGCCGTCTCCGACTATCCGGGCAATCCTGGCAAGTCTGTTCCTGACTTCGTTCGCTTGCGGCAGCCAGCCCACGCCGAAGCCCCTGGCCTCCGTCACCGACGGCTTCCATAAGACCCTACCCGCCGCCAATGCCCGCATCGTCGTGTGGGGCGGCCATCCGGCCGTGACCAACACCGCCGTCACCTGGTTTCAGAAGCGCGGGCTCACGGTCGTCGAGCGGGCTCGGTTGAAGCAGATTCTCGACGAACAGACCATTCGCCTCACGCACACGCCGGACGACGAAGCGCAGGTGCTCAAGGTCGGCAAACTCCTGGGCGCCGATCTCGTCGCCTTCTTCGATACGTCCTCCACCCAGGGCACCCAGGCCAACATGAACTTCAGCATGTTCGGCGGAGCCGGTGCCAACTTCCAGCCGTTTTATCGCCTGGGCGTCTCGGTTCGCGGCGTGCAGGTGGAATCCAGCGAGGTGACGTGGAGCGGAAGCGCCCGTTTCCCCCAATCGACAGCGAGCCTTGACGAAGCGCTTGCCCAGTTGACCTGCCAGGCGCTGACCGCGGCCTGGGGCCTCCGGCAAGCAGCCGCGGGCGAGCCAAGCTGCTAGTCGGCACTGGGCGCGTCAATCGTCACCGTCATCCGTCGGGTGAGCGATCAGCAATCGGCCGTCAGCGACGGGCAACGAGTCTTTGGCTGATTGTCGGCGGCTGACAGCATCACCAGCTCTTCATCCGTTTCCCGACTGGACAGCACCCGCGCCGCATGTATAATGTGGGCCTCTACATGCCGAACTCCACGCTCACACCGATGGCGCCACTCTTGCTGTTGATCCTGTTCGCCGTGCTGTGGTCATCCCCTGTCCTCGCGGCCTCCAAGTATGAAGACAGTTTGAAGGAACTGGCCGAAGGCATCGCGGCGGAAGCGATCAAACTGAAGAAGGAGCGGCTGGCCGTCCTCGACTTCGTCGACCAGAAGGGAGTCGTCACGCCGATCGGACAGTTTCTTGCCGAGGAGCTGGCGACGCAACTGCTGGTGGTCGGCAACCTGAAAGTTGTCGACCACAAATTGCTGGCGGCCACGATGAAGAAGCACCAACTGACCCAAGTGGAGGCCACTCAGGCCAAGGCCGCGAGAAAAGTGGCCAAGGCACTGCGCGCCGACCTGTTCGTCACCGGGTCCTTCCTCGAAATTCCCGAAGGCGTCCAGGTGACGGCCAAGCTGGTCGGACCCTACACCGTCCAGTTCGTCGGCGCGTCGCGCGCGATCCTGCCCAAGGCCGGACCGCTGGCCGCCCTGCTGAAACAGCAGGCGACGGCGCCGAAAGAAGTGACGGTCGTCCCGAAGCCGCCGGCGCCGGTTATCCCGGTGTCCAAGCTCCACGAGAACGAGCTGTACCGCGTCATTCTGACGAGCATCTCCCGGCAACCCGACCACATCGCGGTGGAACTCTTGTTCGAAAACCGATCGGGGCGGGACTTGCGGATTGCCTGCCAATTACAGGATACCTACCTGCAGGACGGGCAGGGACTCCAATGGAAGCAGGACGTGACCCAGAGTCGCGAGACCCTCTGCACACGCGGCATCGAGGTGCCGGCCGCAAAGAAACAGCGCATCACCATGTCGTACCCGGTCAAGGAGAAGGCCCCCGGTACGACCGTCAGTTTGCACGTCCACGAAACGGCTCCGCGGCCGGACGCCGTCTTCACCTTCACCGGACTCGAGTTGGAGCCTCCGGTTGAAGCGCCGCCGGCGGCAGCCCCGGAACCGGCCCCGGCCGAGCCGCAACCGGTGCCGGCACCGGACGCCGCGACGCCGAACTCCTGACATTCTTTCTACATTGCGAGGAAGCATTCCATATGATTAAGCAAGTTTTGACCATAGCCGGCTCTGATTCGGGCGGAGGCGCCGGTATCCAAGCCGACTTAAAGGCGATGTCGGCCAACGGCGTCTATGCCATGTCGGTCATCACGTCGATCACCGCCCAAAACACCGAAGAGGTCACCGAGGTGTTCGACTTGCCGACCTCGATCATCGCCGCCCAACTCGATGCGATCTTCGACGACTTCGACGTGGCGGCGGTCAAGACCGGCATGCTGTCCACGGCGGACACGATCCACACCGTCGTCAAGCTGCTCAAACCGCAGAACATCCGCAATCTGGTGGTCGACCCGGTGATGACCGCCAAAGGCGGGGCTCGCCTGCTGCAGCCCGACGCCATCGACACGTTGAAAAAGGAACTGTTTCCGCTCGCCCTGCTCGTGACACCGAACATCCACGAAGCCCAACAACTTTCCGGAATCGAAATCACCTCGTTGGCCGACGCCCGGCGAGCCGCGAAAGTCATTCATCAGTTCGGCTCGACGTACGTCCTCATCAAAGGGGGTCATCTGATGGCCGAACGAGCCACCGACTTGTTGTACGACGGACGCTTCTTCAACGTCTTCAAAGGTGAATTCATCGACACCCCTCACACGCACGGCACCGGGTGCACCTTTGCGTCGGCTATTGCGGCACATCTGGCCCGCGGCAAGACCGTACCCGATGCGGTCCAAACCGCCAAGACGTACCTGACCGAGGCCATCCGGCACAGCTTGGCCATCGGCCACGGCACAGGGCCCACCAACCATTTCTATTTCCTCAGCCAGGACTAGCCGCCCATGGGTCGAACGCTCGGATCGTCGCTCTCCTTTCAACTCACCGGCTGGGCCTGGATCGTCCTGAGTTCTCTGCTGGGCTTGGCGAGTTTCATCGGGATCGTCCGTGGTTCGCCCCTGCCGCCGTGGCTTCGCCTGCTCCATGTCCATGGCACGCTGGTAGGCGGAATGATTCAGATCCTGATCGGGTTGGCGCTGGCCTCGAACGAATTGCTCCACCCGGAGGCGAAACGAGCCGGCCGCCCGGGGCTGTTGCTGGGGTTGAACCTCGCAGCCATCGGCTTGGCGGTCGGATCCTCTCAGCGGCACACGTATGCCACCCTGGGCGCAGGCATCCTCCTGATCGCCGTACTCGCGCCGCTTCTGCGGCACATCGCCGTGGGAGTGCGAACCTGGCCGGGATGGAATACGGTCTCTGCCTTCGTATTCGGCCTCGCCCTGCTTGGCCTGATCGGCAGCCTGCTCCTGGGATTGTGGCTGGCCGGTCTGTGGTTTCCCGAATGGCATGGCCTGCTGAGGCTCGGACACATCCATGTCGGCCTGCTCCTCTCCCTCGTTCTGCTCGTGCTGGGCGCCATTCAGTTGGGCGTGCCGCTGCTGCTGAACACCCCGCTTAAGAGCCCGGGGCTCGGCCAGGCGACGCTCTTCCTGGTCCCCGCCTGTATGGCCGGCCTGCTGACCGGGTTCCTCCTGACTGCGGTCCAGATTCAGTTGGCCGCCGGGGCCGGCTTGTGCGTCGTACTGAGCCTGTATGCCGTCAATCTGTTCCGCACCTGGGCCCAGGCCGGACAATCGGGTTCCATGGCGACGGATCACCTCATGACCGCCGTATGTTTTTTGGTGGTAACGACGATCATGGGGTTGGCCGTGGGGTACAACGCGCTTTCGACCCCACCGGCGATGCCGTACGGCACGTTGCATCTGGTAGCCTATACCCACGCAGGCTTTGTCGGCTTCCTGTTGCAAGCGCTGGCCGGCGGTATGACGGCCATCCTGCCTCCCCTCCTTGCCGGCAGCCGGGTCGCCAGCAATAAGAAACGTCCGGCCTATCGTGCCGAGTTAGAGGGCCTGATGAACCGGTGGCGCGTCCTACAGATCTTCTCGCTCAGCTTCGGCACGCTGGGGCTTGCGCTGGTCGCCGCATTGACGTGGAACATGCCGCTGACCTCTCCGATGATCCAGGGCACGGCCTGGGTCAGCTTCGGACTCCTGTTGAGCCATTTCACCCTCGTGACCGTCAAGCTGACTCAAGTGGTCGGTTCCAACCCGGCTCACGAGAAATCAGGGCACGATCACGCATCATGACGGAACAGCCGCTGACCTTCCAGGATGGCGACGGCCATCAGGTCGCCGCGGTTCTCGCATCCCCAGAGACCGGAACCGACCGTATCGCCGTGCTCTGTCACGGATTCCTCTCGCACAAGAACAGCACGACCAATAAAGCACTGACCCGCCTCCTCGTCGAACGAGGCATCGCCACCTTCCGCTTCGATTTCTTCGGGCATGGAGAGAGTGACGGACCGTTCAGCCGGCTGACGACGACGATCGGGGTCGCCCAGGCCTTGGCCGCATTGGACAACGTACGGCAGCGGGGATATCGCCGGCTCGCACTGGTAGGGTCCAGCTTCGGAGGCCTGGTTTCTATTCTGGCCGCCGCCCGCCGGGCCGAGGTGCATCGGCGGTATCCTGCCCAGACCCCGGCTCTGGCCTGCTTGGCACTAAAATGCCCCGTCGTCGATTTCGGAGAGGAGCTGCGTCTCGAGTTCAAGGAAGCCGGCATGGAGGAATGGCGACGGACAAACTCGATTCCCGACCTGCACGGCGGGCCAACCCGACTTCCGCTCGACTTTGCCTTCTATGAGGACTGCCTGACACAGATCGCCTACGACCAGGCGAGAACGATTCATACCCCGACCCTCATCGTGCAGGGGGACCGGGATGAATTCGTCCCGCTGCATCAAAGCCAGCGGTTGTTCGAGGCCATTCCTGGTCCGAAACGGCTGGAGATCCTTCCCGGCGCCGACCACCAGTTTACGAAGGCGGCCGACTTCCAACGGATGCTGACCCTGCTGGCCGACTGGGTCGAGCGATATTAGGCGTTCGTTTCGGTCCTCCCCACCGAATCCACCCCTGCAGAGATCGCCCTAGTGGACTTTCCCAGTCGTGATTGTTCTTCAATCGCGCCGACTTAGCACGACCGAAGGAATTCCCCTGCAACCCTCGTCCTCTCTTGTACGCCCTCCTGTCGCGCGTATTTGCCGGAAGCGGAATCGGTCTCAAATTGGCTCGTGACGCCGCTTTCTGGCGATTGGCCTGGTTCCAAAAGATGGCATGGCTGTTGCTCATCCAGTCTGACGCGCTTTTCCCGGAGGTTCCACCATGAACACGACGACGAGACAGTTGGTAGCCGTTGTTGTCGGTTGTTGTTGCGCAATCCTGCTCCAGACAACCTCGACTCAGAACGCCCATGCGGCTGAGTCGCCGATCCAGGTGACGCCNNTACGGCAGCACCCAGACCATCTCCACCGAAACGGATCAGATCGTGGTTACGGCCCAGACGACCGGGCTTGCACCGGGGACTCACTCGGCAGTGGTCTATATCGTTCAGTACGTTCCCAACAGCTCGCCGAACATGCTTCGCATTCCGATTTCGCTGACGGTGACGGCAAACCCCGTGGCCACGACTCCGCCGCCTCCTCCTCCGGCACCNNCTCCACTCCTACTACATCAGCTCCAGCCAGTCCTGGATCTGGATGAATCCGCCGTACGGTAGTACCCAGACCATCATGACGGAAACCGACCAAATTGTGGTCACCGCCCAAACGGCGGGTCTCCCACTCGGCACCCATACCGGGGTTGTGTACCTGGTGGAATCGGGGCCCAACAACTACAGGAACACCATTCGTGTTCCCATTTCCCTGACGGTGACGCCGAGCCCGGTGGCCGCAACACCGCCGCCTGCACCGAGCCCGATCGCTCCGCCGCCGCCACCGGTCGTGTTGACGCCGCCGCCGCCGGCACTGGCGAGCCCCCCGCCGCCCCCGGCCAGTCCGCCTCCGGCACCGACGGTGACCGCCACGTCGCCGATTCAGGTGACGCCAGGCAGTCTGACCCTCAGCGCACCGAGTGGGCAAACTCCTTCCGGGATTCTGAGCCTAAAAAAGGCCGGAACGGATACGCACGCCTATACCATCAGCACGAACCAGTCCTGGGTTTGGATGAATCCGCCCTATGGCAGCACCCAGACCATTACCACGGAGACGGATCAACTCGTGATCACGGCTCAAACAGCCGGGCTGGCGGCAGGAACCTATACCGCCGTCGTCTACGTGGTCGAGTCCGGTCCGAACAGTTTTTCGAACACCTTGCGGATTCCGATTACCCTGACGGTGACGGGAAGCTCAACGGCCGCAACGCCCCCGCCTCCCGCGCCAACCCCCGTGGCGCCACCGCCGCCGCCAAGCACGCCGACGGCATCTTCTGTAGGGACCACTCCGCCCCCGCCGCCCCCACCGTCGGCTCCTACGACAGGCAGTGCGACGATCACCTGGACGGCCAACACGGAAACGGACCTGGCCGGGTATCGTGTGTACGTCGGCACCCGATCGGGCAACTATACGTTCGGCCCCTTCGAGGTCACGAGCGGGACAAGCTATACGGTGAGAAATCTCCCGCTGGGAAACACCTATTTCTTCGCGATCTCGGCATTCGACCAAGCCGGAAACGAAAGCAGCAAGTCCGTCGAGTTCAGCAAGAGCCTTTTCTAGGATCATCGAGCAACCGACCGCAAGCTGGTGCGCCCAGGCGCCCAGCTTGCGGGAAAGCCACTGACAGATCCTCCACCGCACAGCACGCGCCATCCGGCCTAGCTTCACGTCGGAGGTCACAGGATGTACATCAGAGTGAAACCGTCCCTCCCACCTCTTGCAAGCTCTCTTTGTCTCGTTCTCCTTCAAACGGCAGCAGGCGGGAACGTGGAGGCCGGAGAGCTCACCACACTTCGCAGCCATAGTTTGATCCTACGGCCGAAAATGCCACCGGCCACCGCTCCCCAACAAGAGGACGCGGCCGGCCAAGAGAAGAACCTGTCCTCCGCCGCAGCGATCGGATCGACGCAGACGACGATCCTGGGTGGAGTGGCGGCCAGAAAACCCATCGCGACCCCGCCGCCGGCTTCCACCCCCGTCTTGCCCGGCACCATGGCGCAGGGCAATCGAGTCGCCGCACCAGACTCGGCCCAAACGGCAACCAGGAGCCGGTCGTCGCGGAGCCTTCTGAAACGGGATGAATTCTCTCGGCTGGTTGCCCCTCCGGCTGCGCTGGCTCCGCCGATCGTCGTCGTTCCAAGTACTCCAAGCCCAACCCCCATCGTTGTTTCGCCGAGCCCGGCAGGTCAACCGCCGCGTCCTCCCGCTCAGACCGCCGGCACGGCCTCGCTGTCATGGGTGCCGAACAACGACCCGAACTTGGCCGGGTATCGCGTATACGTTGGGACCAGCTCAGGCAATTACACCTATGCCGGTCCGTTCAACGTCACGGCGGAAACGAGCTTTACGGTGAACGATCTCCATGCAGGCCACACCTACTTCTTTGCGGTCTCTGCCTACGACCATGCGGGCAACGAAAGCCCGAAATCCGAGGAAGTCAGTAAGAGTTTGTTTTGAGATTTTCGACTCCCCGCGACGCCGACTCCAGAACGCGACTTCCGACTGTCAAGGCCCGCTTCTCTTGCGGACACGTTTTCGTGCAGGCGGTTTCCGATCCTGCACATCGCTTCTGACATCTCGATAATCAGGGGACAGGACGGCGGAAAAATGGCTCTGGACGTGGCTTTCTGAGGACCAACCACGCCGCATGGTTGGCATGGCGCTTGCTCTCCCATACGGTTGTGTCCTTTTTGAGAGGTCATGTGATGTGCACTTCGAGGAAACGAACCCTGACCTGCGCAGCATGCTGTCTCTCTTTTGTGTTCCTGCAGGCGAACTCGCTCACCGGTGCATATGCCGGCGAGACCATGACGCCACAGTTTCATAGTCTGATTCTTCGCCCAATGACAACGACTCCCGTCGCGGAGCCCTAATCACAGACGACAACTTCCTTTTCAGGAAGCGACACGACGGCGGAAACCGGATCGTCAAGCACCAGCCTCGGCACGACTCAAACGACCTCCACTGGCGGATCAACGACGAGGTCGAGCACGCTTTCGCCGCTGGCCTCAACCAACTCATCGACGATCGCGAGTCCGTCCGGGAGTCGCTCCACCACGTTGCAAGCCTCACCCACTCAACCGTCTCAAGAAAAGAGTCGGAAACGGTCGGCACGAAGTTTTCTTCGACGGGAGGAAACCCAGAAACTTCTGACGTCTCCCGCTGCGCCCGCTCAACCGGTGGTCGTCGCCCCTCCTCCGCCGCCTCCTTCGCCCACTCCGGTGCCACCGCCCCCGCCTCCTGCGAGTCCACCCCCACCGCCCCCCCGCGCCGACGGTCGGGTCGGCAACCCTGACGTGGGCACCAAATAGCGAAGTGGACCTGGCTGGATATCGAGTTTATGTAGGGACGAGGTCGGGAGCGTATACCTTCGCAGGCCCCTTTGAGGTCACGAGCGGAACGACCTTCACGGTAACTAATTTGCCGATTGGCAGCACCTATTTCTTCGCCGTCACCGTCCTCGATCGATCAGGGAACGAGAGCGTGAAGTCTGCAGAGGTCAGCAAGAGCCTCTTCTAGGGACCGACGGACCTGGCGCAGCGGAAGCCCGTGTAGCTGTTTCGGGTCTCCGGCGCCAGCTTGAACCGGCCGTAGGTCAGCAGGTATTTGGGGAGATCGGACCAGGACCCGCCGCGAAGTACCTTGAACGACCCACTCTCAGGGCCTTTCGGATTACGTTCCGGGCTTTTCTCGTAGTACCCGGCCTCGTACCAGTCCGCCACCCACTCCCAGACATTGCCCGCCATGTGGTAGAGGCCGTAGGGGCTCACGCCCGTCTCATAGTGCCTGACCGGCATCAACGCTTGGCTGTAGCTGAAGCGAGCGCCCAATGCGAAATTCGCCCGGTCCGGCGTCGGGGCTTCGTTGCCCCAAGGGTACAACCGTCCGTCGGTTCCCCGCGCCGCCTTCTCCCACTCGGCTTCGGTCGGCAATCGTTTTCCCCGCCAGCGACAGTAGGCGTCGGCATCATTCCAGCTCACCCCGACGACCGGACGATCCCGATGAATCGCCAATTCCACCGACTCCCATTGCCAGGGCGGGGCGCGCTTGTCCTGGGCCAAGAACGCGGCATACTGTGCGGTCGTCACCTCATGGAGATCGATGTCGAAGCGATCCAACCAGACCCGATGCTGAGGCTTCTCGTCTTCCAACGCATCGGATCCACCGGCCCCCATGAGAAACTCGCCCTCCGGAATCGCCACTAACGGCGTGTCCGATACCGGAGCTGTCTCAGGGGTCGCACGCGGCTTGCGGAGCCTCTCCAGTTGTCCGAACACATCCTCGAATGGCGCGACCAACAGCACGATAGTGAGTAGAGCGCCACCGAGTCCTGATTTTTTCATGCTTCTGCTAATCCACCTTGTTCATGACGGTTCGTCATGAAACCGGTTCTAACAAGCACGTCATTCATCATCCGCCAGTCGACAGACCCGCTCCCCAGTTGACGAGTGACCGGTGACGGTTGAGGTTTTGTGGGTTATGGAATCACGCCCCCAACGACCCAATGCCTGTCGTCCGGCACGTCGATAAGCAACCGCGAGAGGTTCATCTGGGCCAGTTGGGCGGCCACTTCGTCTTCCGTGAATGCGGCCAGCAGGGAATTATAGAAATCGCGCTTCAGGATGGGATCTTCGTCGGCGGCATACCGTTCCACCAAAGCATGAGCCGCCTCGAGAGACTCCGGGCGCAACAGATCCATGACGAGAATGCAGGCCCCCGGCTTGGCGAACTGTTTCAGCCGATACCAAAACTGCAACGGATTCGGAACATGATGCAGGAGGCTGTTGGACAGCAGCGCGTCGGCAGATCCGGCCAAATCGGCATGTTGGAATCGCTCGCACAGGAGGGTAATGGAACCGCCCGCTCCCGCCGCTGCGATCGCCTGCTCCGCCAAGTCCAGCATCGGCCGGCTCGCATCGATCCCCGTGATTCTGGCCTTCGGATAGGCACGCAGGAAACGAAGTGGAATGTCCGCCGGGCCGCAGCCGAGATCCACGACGTGCCCCTCGCTCCAATCGGGAAAGTACTCCCGAAAGCGATCCACGAAACCCTGATTTTCCTCGGCGAAATCCGCCTGGGCATAGGCCTTGGCCTGCGCCACGTCATCCATCACTTCCGGTTCGAGGATGCGATCCATAGTTCCCCGCCAATCGTCAATGGTCATCCGTCAACCGGGGATGTCTCAGTCCCGGGCGACGCAACCAACCATCAGCTCCGAAGGTTTTTACTCGCTACGCGTCACTTGTCACGGTTCAGAGCCATCGGTTATCTGCCTTCCACCCTCACCGCATCGCCCGTGCGGACCACCCCTTCGCGGAGGACCCGCGCATACAGCCGGCTCCAACCCGGATGGGCCTCCTGCGCGATCCGAGTGTAGTCCCCATCTTTGAACCATTGAGCATTCAGCCGGCAGGGCGTCGTATAGCTGGTGAGTTCCAACTGCACTGATTCGCCGATCCACAGTCGATCCCCCGGCGCGAGCGTCGGCCAAGCCAGCCCGGCGAGGGTCAGGTTTTCGCCGGCCGAGCCGGGAGCGATCATATGTCCCTCGGACCGCAGCCCTTCGATCATCTCAAGGGAGTAGAGGCACACGGCGCGATCGCGCCCTCCGTGAAACTTCCGGTTGCGCTGCCGGTCACCGGTCAGTCCCTCACGGGTGACGTGAGCCGACGGCACGGCCGTTTTCGGCACCCCGCCGGGAGAGATGCTGATTTGGTGGACGTAAGGGGAGGTCGGCATGGGATCAAGAGCTTATCGCGAATGGCCTGTGGCAAATGGCACGAGCGATTCTTCCGTCAGACACAGAGACGGCTTGGATTCCGATCCGACCATACGCCGTCAGCCATTTGCCATACGCTCCTAGACTCCTTCGCAGCTTTCCACCGCCCCCAGTTCCAGCGCGATCCAGCCGTCGCGTTCTTGCGAGCCCACCACATAGGCCCCATGCGCGGCATAGGCCTGCTCGATCTCGGCCCGCTGTTCCACCAGAAGTCCAGACAGCAACAGCCTCGCGCCGTCTGAGACGTATCGCGCTAACGGTTTCACCGCTGCGAGGAGGATCTGTCGATCCAGGTTGGCCACCACGAGTGTCGGCACGAACGGATCGACTATGCCTCCCGCTTCGGCACTTGCCACCTCGAGGGTCAGCCGGTCGTCGAACCCATTGACCGCCGCATACTCACGGGCGCAGTCGACGGCCACCGCATCGTGATCCACGCCACGCGCACGGGCGGCCCCCAACCGCAGTGTCGCCATGGCCAGGATACCGCTGCCGGTCCCGACGTCCAACACAAGGTCCTGCGGCGTCACCACCCGCTGCAGCCGTTCCAGCAGCATCTGGGTGGTCGCATGGTGACCGGTCCCGAACGCTTGTTTCGGGTCGATCACGAGTTCGATGTCGCCTGGATGCAGATCGACGGCTTTCCAACTTGGACGAACGACCAGGCGACCGATGCGGATCGGCTCGACCTGTCGCGCCCAGACTTCGTTCCAATCCTGATCCGCCAAGTCCCGGACGAGAACCGCCCCCTCGTCGGGCGACCCACCAAGTTGGGCCAGTGCCTGTCGCACCCTCCGCAGGGCATCCCCCTCCCACCGCGCCGCCGGCCAGTACAGGTGAAGGCGGTCTCCTTCCTGCCACGCCCCGGTCACGTCGGGATCGTTGAGGACACCGAGCAATTCGGCGGGATCGACTGCCGTCACCACATCGACTTGAACCCACCCGCCTCGCTCCATGTCCTTCGTGGTGTAGATAGCAAGTTTATTTG
>JRYJ01002245.1_pt1 | contig 20309 bp, 17 predicted proteins | sample 235371 | NCBI WGS metagenome assembly JRYJ01 (sample SAMN03074219, study PRJNA261477) | activated sludge metagenome | biome: Wastewater Treatment Plant; feature: Wastewater; material: Activated sludge; isolation source: activated biomass of a wastewater treatment plant treating hydrocarbon... ... | reverse complement strand
GAGGCGCACTTTCGCCAAACGCCAGTCAGCGCCCAGAGAGGCGAGCAGACGTTTGTGCGATTCCATCATTTCGCGGGTCGTGTGCCATGCGCTGAGGCTGTCGGCCACCTCCCGCAACGCGTCGAGCAACGTGTCGTTGTACAACTCCACCGCCGCATCGTATTCAGCCCGTTGCGCACCCAATTCTCCCCGCAGACGGCCGCCTTCGAACCAGGGCATGCGCAGCCCGGGAGCCAGTCCATAGGCAAAGCTTTGACCGCTGAACAGAAAATTGGCCAGTTTGTCGGTCCCTTTCGCCAACGTCAAGGCGTTGAATCCCACAAAACCGGTCAGATCGATCGTCGGATAGAACTGAGTCTTCGCCACTTTGACCAACCGCGAAGCGGCATAGGCGCGATAGAGGGCCGCCGCCAGATCGGGGCGATGGACGAGCAGGCCCATGGACAGTTGGTCGGGGGCCGCAATCTGGCTGGGAATGAGCGCCATCGGACGCTCAAACAGATGCATCGCCTCATCGGGTCCTTTTCCGATCAACCGCGCGAGCAAATGGCGCTGAACATCCAACTGATCGCGAACGGCGGCCTGTCGTTTGATCGCGGCCTCATACTCCGCGACGGCAATCTTTACCGGCTGGTCGTTGTCCAGCCCGAGGCGAAACCGGGTTTCCGCAAGCTTCTTCAGATGGTCGCGGATGCCGACGATGGTTTTCACCACCTGGAGTTGCTGCTGGAGCGCCTGGCCACGGAAGTATGCGCGCGCAATCCCGGTCGTCAACCGCAGACGCACCTCGGCAGTCTCCGCCTCCTCGGCGGCCGCATGGCCCAAAGCCGCCTCGAGCATGGCCCGATTCTTTCCCCAGAAATCGAATTCATATCGGAAGCTCAACGGGTTGATGATTCCGTACATGATTCTGATTCCCGCCACTTCGGGATTCAGCGCGGCAAAAACGCCGTGTTGCGAGATGCGCTCGTAGGTCAGCGAAGCATCGGCCTCCAGGAACGGCAACAACCGCGCCCCTTCGACTTTCACCAGCGCTTGCGCCTGGCGCAACCGTGCGGATGCCTGTTTCAATCCTGGATTGTCCTTGAGCGCCGTCTCGATCAGGCTGTCCAGTTCAGGATTGCCGAACTGGACCCACCAGCGATCCTCCGGCCACTGCTGGAGCCGGCTCGTGACTTCCGACAGCGTCTCCTTCATTTCCGGCGGCTCGAGATATTCGGCCGGCGGGTCTCCCGCCGGGATCCAGGCACAGCTGCTGGCGAACAGACACCAGCCGAACACGGTCGCCAGGACAATGCGACGAGCGCTCACCGCCGCCACCCTCATGGCACCTCCTCGATCAACTCTTCCGCGCGCAGTTCCCGCAGCTCGTCGGCAGCGCTGGGTGCGGCAGGCAGATGGGTGGGATGGGCGAGCCAGACCCACGCACCGAGTCCCAAAAACAACGCACTCGCCACCAGAAACGCATCGTTGAGGCCGAGGATCGCCGACTCCTCCTTGATCAACAGGCCCAGTTTGGCTTTGACTTCGGAGGGGGTCAGCCCGGCCGCGGCGAGCTTGGTCGTCACGCGATCCAGCGCATCGAACGAGATCGATTGCCGCCCGCCGAAGTGATCGGCCAGATGCAGGCGATGAAAAGGTGTCCGACGGAACATCACGATGCTTTGAAAGGTGATTCCGAACGCCCCCGCGGCGACCCGCAGGAGATTCGCAACCTCGGCCGCCCGCGTCAGCAGCGGGCCCGAGAGCCCGTGCAGCGTCAACACCGTCAGGGGCGTGAAGAACGAGCCCAGAAAGATGCCCTCCACCACCATCGGCCAGAATAGCTGGTCGTAAGAATGGGGATCGTCGAACAAGCCGAGCCAGTGAAAGGTCCAGGCAAACCCCAAACAGTTGAGGCTTGCCAACCAGCGCGCATCGACATGCTTACAGAGCAGGTGCATGACCGCAATGGTCGGCGCCCCGAGCAGCACCAAGGGCAAGAGCGCCAACCCGGCCAGCTTCGAAGAGTACCCCAGCACGACCTGAATCTGGACGATCAGTAGCGACAACAAGCCTTGAATGGAAAAAAATCCGAGGGTCAGACCAACGACGCCGATCAGAAAATTGTGATGCCGGAAGAGTCGCAGGTCGACGGCCGGATGGCGTTCGCCCAGCTCCCAGATGATGAAGCATGGCAACAGCACCAGCAGCACCAGCGCCAAGGTCCGGAGAAACGGGGAATCCATCCAGTCGAAGTCGTTGCCCATGTTGAGCAACGTCTGGAGCCCCAGGAGCAGAGCGGCCAGCAGGACGAAGCCCACGACGTCGAATCGTGCGTAGCTGCGACGAAAGCCACGCCCATACAATAGGGCGCCGAGTGTCCCGATGATGATCACTGTCAACACGAAATCGAGGTAGAAGAGAAACCGCCACCCGAAGGTGTAAGCGATGTATCCGCCGACCGGCATTCCGATCGTGAACGGCGTAATGCTGAACAGCCCCCACACGCTCAACGCGACGGCCTTGAGCCGTTTGGGATACTCGTTCAGCAACATCAATTGGGCCAGAGGCAACGTGATCCCCCCGGCAATCCCCTGGATGATGCGGGCCGGCACGAATTGGGTCAGGGTTTCGCTGGCCCCGCACAGATAGGACGCCCCGCTGTAGACGAAAAAGGCCGAGATCAACAGCCGATAATCGCCGATTCGTCCGGAGAGATACCGGGCCAGCGGGAAACCCAAGGCAAGCCCGATCATGAAGTCGGTCTGGGCCCACGTGAGGAAGCTGGGCAGCACCCCGCCCAGGTCGCCGGCGACATGCGGCAGCAGCGCGATGTAGGACCCGGCATTGAACAGCACGACGATATGCGCGAGCCCGAGCACGGCGTTGAACAGCACGAATCGCCATCCGCGCAACCGTCTGAGAAATACGACCGCCATGCACGTCCTCTCCAACGTTCGTCAAAACGACGCGGAATACCCCCGCCGCTCGGGTGACGGACCGTTCGCCGGCGTCACCGGAACGACCGCCGTCGCCGCCGACGTCGACGTCGACGTGGCCGGACGATGCGTGGCATAGATGGCCAGCCCCGTAAACAGCATGCCCCCCACCAGGTTGCCCAGGGTCACCGGAATCTGATTCCAGACCCACCAGGACGACAGGGTCACGTTCGCCCCGAGCAACATCCCGACCGGCATCAGAAACATGTTGACGACCGCGTGCTCGAACCCTTGCGAAAAAAACAGCAGGGTCGGCCCCCAAATGGCCACCATCTTCCCCGAGAACGAGGTCGACATGAACGCGGCCACGACGGCGAGACTGACCATCCAGTTGCACAGCATCCCCTTGGTAAAGGCCGCCACGAGCCCCGCGGACCCGTGCGAGGCGTAATAGTTGGTCTTGGCCTCGGCAATGGCGATGAGCTTGGTCCCGACCGCATTGATCTGTGCATCGCCCGCAGTGGTCAGCGCAATGGCGAAGAGGGCCGCGTACACAGTGCTGCCCAAGAGGTTCCCCAGAAAGACGAACCCCCAATTGGCCAGCACTCGACGAATGCCGGCCTGTTCCCGGCCGGCTACCGCGGCACAGGGGACGAGCGCAAAGCTCCCGGTGATGATCTCGGTGCCGAGCAGGATGGATAGCGCCAGCCCGAAGGGAAAGAGCAGGCTGCCGACGATCCAGTAGCCGGTTTCCACGGCGGCCGTCACCGCCATACTGGTCCCGATGCCCAGGTACGCGCCGGCCAACATCCCGCGGAGCACCAGATGACGTGGTGGCAGGTTGAGCTTATAGGCACCGCCTGCCAACATGCTCTCCACGACCCCCTGCGGTTTCACGTAATCCATCGCGCCCTCCCTCGTTATGAACCACATCGCAGCCGGCACCACCGACCTCCAAACATCCTCAGCAAGCCACATGCCTCAGCAGACCCGTGTCGCCCGCACCCTGCCGACTCATAGTGCTGACCAATTATTCCGGGTCTCCGAACCGATCACTGGACACCCCGTCACAGGCCGCGGTGGACGCCTAAAACGCGCGGGACCGCACATCCGCACAGTGCGAAAACGCTCTGTTGGCGATGCGGATTCGTGCTCCGTAGGAAGCCGTACAAGCCAGTCCCGCGATTTTAGGCCCGATTGAGGAGACAGCTTTTTCGGACAGTCCTCACGCGGCCGGGCAGCCCGGTTGCACAATTGGTTGAAAGCGGCCTAGGATAAATAGAGAGGGTGCATGCGCTCGCTGACTCAATTCCTTGTCGATCTGCCGATCGCGCGAAAGCTCTTCCTGGCCTCGCTCATTCCGGCGCTTACGGTCCTGATCCTGAGCATCATGACCTATCGCAGCGTCGCGACCTTTTCCGAGGACGAAGGGCTACTGAACAATCTGTACTATTCCCAGCGGCTGGCCTCGGAGTATCTGCGACTGGTCGTCGACCTCGAAACCGGCTTTCGAGGCTTCGTCCTGACTCGTCAGGAGCGCTACTTGTTCCCCTATCGGACGGCCCAGGATCACGTCCTCAACCTCGGACGCACGCTGGAAGGCCAGGTATACGACTTCCCCGATCAACGGGAGCTGCTGGCCTCGGTCCAGCACTTGGTGAAGCAGTTCGTCACGGAGAAAGATCGACTGATCGACGCGGTCAAGACCGGCCATTCGGAGGAAGCACGACGCTACATCGAAGAAGGCAAAGGCCGCGAGCTCATGTTACGGATCCGCCAGGAAATGGGGAAGTTCGAACATCTCGAGGAGGCCGCGCTCAACCAGCGTCTCGTGAAGCTCTCTCAGGACCGCGATACGATGCTCACGATCATTCTCGGCGGCGGTCTCTTCGCGTTAATCTGCATGATCTCCGCCCTGCACTTCATCGCGCGCTCGATCACGATGCCGTTGAAACGCCTGGCCACCGCCGTAGGCTCGTCCCATAGCGGTCCGATTCCGGTCCCCCCGGTGCTGGAGCGGGCGGACGAAATCGGGCATCTGTCGCGGGCGATGCACGACATGAGCCGCGCGATTCACAGCCATGTCGATACCGTCGAGCGATCGGAATCGGAGCTGCGCCAACTGAACGAAGACCTGGCGGCGTCGGAAGCGAAGTATCGCACGATCGTCGACCATGCGCCCTTCGGCATCTTCACCACCCAGGGCATGCGATTGATCTTCAGCAACCGCTACAACCGCGCTCTGGCCGGGCTCGACCCAGCCGAAGAACAGGATCCCGAAGCGGTCCGCCGGGCCATTCACCCTGAAGACCGCGAGCGGGTGTTGCCCGAGTACGCGAAGGCCGTGGAAGAGGGACAGGCGTACGAAACCGTGTTTCGGTTTCTGCACCAGGACGGGACGGTCAGGAAGGTGCTCAGTCGGCGGATCCCCATCACCGACCAGTCCGGCCAGGTGGTGTTGTATCAGGGGTTCAACATCGATATCACGGAACTGGACCACATGCAGGCCCGCCTCAGCCGCGCCGAGCGATTGGCGACCCTCGGACAGGTGGCGGCCGGCATCGCCCACGAGATCCGGAACCCGCTGGTGGGAATCGGTTCGACCACGTCGCTGTTGTTGGAGGACACGGACTCCCAGGACACGCGAAGACCGGACCTCGAGCTGATTTTGCAGGAAACCAAGCGGCTCGACCGCATCGTCAATCAAATCATCGACTATGCCCGTCCGCGGGAAATCGTCACCGTCCCCTTCGACCTCGCGGCGCTCGTGCAGGAAGTGGCCAAAGTACTGGACGAACCGCTGACCAAGAAGCAGGTCGGGTTGACCGTGGCCGCTCCACCGTCGCCGCCGATATTGCAGGCGGACCGGGACCAACTCAAACAGGTGCTGCTCAACATCGTGCAGAACGCCCTCGATGCCTCATCCGCCGGACAAACGATCGAGATCCTGATCAGCTTGCATGACCATGGGATCGAACCGGGACTCAATCTCTCGGTGGTGGACCACGGGGTCGGCATCAGCCCCGCCCACCTGCCGCACGTGTTCGAGCCGTTCTTCACCAGCGGCAAACGTCAGGGAACAGGGTTGGGCCTCGCCATCTGTCGCAACATTCTGGAGGCGCACGGCGGGGACATCACCTTGGAGAGCGCCCCGGGACAGGGCACGACCGTCCGTATGTGGATTCCACTGCGTCAACAACCGCGTATTCAAGGAGACCTCGCTCATGCGGGCCACGATCTTCGTCACGGATGACGAGCCGGCGATTCGTTCGGCGATCGTCAAGCGCCTCTCTCGCCGCCAGCACAACGTCACAGGGATCGAGTCCGGAGAAGACTTGATCAAGGCCGTCACGCTCAACCTGCCCGATCTGATTCTGCTCGACTTGAAAATGCCGGGTCTGAGCGGACTGGAAACCCTGCGGCAGATCAGGCCGTTGGCTCCGCAGGCTCTGGTCATCATGCTGACGGCGTATGGCACGGTGGAAGATGCCGTCGAAGCCATGCGCCTGGGCGCCTATGACTTTCTCATCAAAACCATCGACCTGGCCGGGATCGACCCCGTGGTCGAGCGGGTGCTCGAATTCCTCTCGCTCCGCCATCGGATGGAGTATGCCTTGGAGGACCAGAACAGCCCCTATGCCCTCTCCAACATCGAAGCTCACAGTCCGGTCATGAAGCACTTGCTCGCCCAGGTGAGGGACGTGGCGGAGAACGCCAAGTCCACGGTCCTCCTCCAGGGTGAAACCGGAACGGGGAAGGAGTTCCTGGCACGGGTCCTCCACAGCAACGGTCCTCGCGCGCGAGGACCGTTCGTCAGCGTCAACTGCACGGCCATTCCGCGCGACCTCTTTGAAAGCGAGCTGTTCGGGTATGAGCGCGGCGCCTTCACCGGGGCGCACCAGCGAAAGCGCGGGCTCCTGGAGAAGGCCGAGGGCGGCACCATGTTCCTCGATGAAATCGGGGATTTGGACCTGACCATGCAGGCCAAGCTGCTGCGCGTGTTACAGGACCGCACCTTCCGCCGCCTGGGCGGCACGGAAGACCTCTCGGTCGATTTCCGGCTGATGACGGCGACCAATCGCGACCTCAAGAAGGACGTCGCACGCGGCGCGTTCCGGGAAGATCTGTATTTTCGCCTCAACGTGGTGACCTTCGAACTCCCTCCGCTCCGGGTCAGGGCCGAAGACATTCTGCCGCTCTGCATGCAGGCCATCGTCCGATACGGAAAAGAGTTCGGCAAGGAAGTGATCGACATCGATCCCGAAGCCAAAGCCCTCCTGCAGCGGTACAACTATCCGGGGAACATCCGCGAATTACACAACATCATCGAGCGCGCCATGATTCTCTGCCACGACAAAACCCTCACGGTGGGGTGCCTCCCGCGGGAATTGCATGACGCCCCGCCGCCGATTGCCGTGGGCGTTCCGCAGGGAACCGAACAGACCATTCGGATCGAAATGACGCTCGGTCGTCAGACTCTCGCCGACGTCGAAACCGCCATCATCGATGAAGTCGTCCGACTGTCCGAGCACAACAAAACCCTGGCGGCGAAACGCTTGGGACTGACCCGGTTTGCGTTGGATCGCCGGCTCAAGAAACAGGCTGAAGTGCTCTAACGCTCTTCGAGCCTCCGGCCCCTCCCCCGCACCGACCGGCCCCTTGATTAGCAGCCAGCCCACCCTTCAGAATAGCGGTACAATCGGTTTGATATGAGCGACTCCTACACCCGTTGGATGCCGGTGGTCGTCGTCGCGTTGAGCGCGGCCTTGTTCGTGTTTGATCTGTTCATGCCGCTCGGCGTGGCCAACGGGGTGCTCTATGCCGGAGTGGTCCTCCTCACGTCCGCCTCCTCCAGTACAAAGGCGCCGGTCCTTGCCGCATTCGCCTGCTCCATTCTGTTGATTATCGGCGCATTCGCGGGCCCGCATCTCGATACGATCCCCCTCTGGGTGGGCATCACGAACCGCACGCTCAGCTTTCTCATGGTATGGATCTCCGCGATTCTGCTGCAGCAGCGCCAACGGGCCGAGATCGCGCTACGCCGCTCCAAATCGGACCTTGAGCACCGGGTTCGGGAACGGACCCGCGAACTGGCCGATCTCAATCAGGCGCTAGTGGATGAAATCTCGGAACGCGCCGATACGGAGCGCTCGCTCCGGACCAGCGAGGCGGCCCTGGCTTCCAGCCGGCAGGAACTTCAGCACCTGGCGGCGCAGCTCCTGACGGCGCAGGAAGAGGAACGCCGGCGCATCTCCCGAGACCTGCATGACGACATCAATCAGCGGCTGGCCATGCTCGTCGTCCAGGTCGAGTCGCTGGAGACCGGCCTTCCCCGTTCGGCGGACGACCTGGGGAAACACCTGCGTTCCATTCAGGACCGGCTCACGGAACTGTCGGACGACGTCCGCCATCTGGCCTATCAGTTTCATCCTTCGATTCTGGATGATCTCGGTCTGACCGTCGCCCTGCAACGACTCGTGGACGATTTTTCCGCCCGCTCCGGCATCGCGGCCACCTTCGATTGCGGGCCTTCCCTTCCACTGGTGCAGCAGGACGTGTCCACATGCCTGTACCGCGTCGCCCAGGAGTGCCTGGGAAACATCGTCAAGCATGCCCGCGCCAGCACGGTTCACCTCTCGCTGACGGCGGCGCCGGAAGGCCTGCTGCTCTCGATCGAGGACGACGGCGTCGGATTCGATCAGAACAAGCTGGCCTCGCGCAACGGCGGCCACGGACTCGGCCTCGTCAGCATGGCGGAGCGAGTCCGTCTCGTGAACGGCACCGTCACGATCGATTCGGCCCCGCACCGGGGCACCCGGATGCACTTCAGGGTCCCCCATGTGGAGGTGACGGCATGAACAAGCCTCGCGTCTTGCTGGCGGACGATCATACGCTCGTACTCGAAGGCTTTCGTCGCATCGTCGAGCAGCGATGCGAGGTTGTGGGATCGGTCGAAGACGGTCGTTCGTTGATCGAAGCCGCGACACGATTGACTCCGGACCTGATTCTTCTCGACATTTCGATGCCGCTCCTGAACGGCATCGATGCGGCGCGGCAGCTCCATAAGCTCCTGCCCTCGGTGAAGCTGATCTTCGTCACCATGCATGCCGACCCGGCCTATGTGAGCGAAGCCTTCAAAGCTGGCGCCTCGGCCTACCTGCTCAAGCGGTCGGCTGCCCGGGAACTCGACCACGCCATCGAGGCCGTCCTGAAGGGACAGTACTATGTGACCTCCCTTCTGACCCGCGAGCTGGTGACGTCGCTGACCCAGGACAGCGCCAACCTGTTCGCTCAGCGCCAGGAACTGACCCCTCGTCAACGGGAAGTACTGCAACTGGTGGCGGAGGGACGCACGATCAAGGAGACCGCGGCGCTCCTGAACATCTCGCCCAAGACCGTCGAGTTCCACAAAGCCCAGATCATGTCCCAACTCAACCTCCACACGACCGCGGAACTGACGAAGTACGCCCTCACGCACGGGCTCATCTCTACATAGACATCCGCATACGTACCCTTCCTATCAGCACCGCTCCCTGGTCAGGAAACAGGGCCGGCAACGGGGAACCCGCAATAATTTCACGCCTTCCTGGTGAACTCCTTGGTTCGACCTAGGACTTCTCCTAGTGCCCAAGCCGGGATCATTTCGATAGGCTGTCGACAGGGGCTGGAACGGCTGCCGCCCCCGAGAAGACGTGAGGGAGGTTGCTCCCATGGGTTCGCGTGCCATGCTCTGCGAGTGTTGTCATCGTATCCAGGGGGAACCGGCCGACCGACAGGCATATGGCGCGGGGCACGACGCCGAAAGATGTGTCCAGCGGAATGAGATCGACCTCCAGGACCTGTCGCTGTACGACGGCCTCTGTCCGGAATGTGAAGGCTTTTATCGGCAACTCATCGCTTACGGCAGGCCGCCGGACGAGCCGTGGAGACGGCGAACGACGAATGCCCACCCATAATAGTCACGGATTGAGGAATGGCCCGTTCATGACGGTTCCGGCCAAGCCAGCACCCGACGGGCATCAGACGGCCCCCGGGCCAGGGCTGATCGTCTTCGGTGATTCGTTGCAGCTGCGATTTGCCAATCAGCGGGCGAGGGATCTGCTTGGGGCGGCGGATCGACTCGTCGGGGATAAGACGTCGGGGGACCAGCTCACGCTTGAGATTCTTCAGATGAGCGAGTCCGTGTTGAAGCGTCTGCACGAGTCACTGGCCGGCCAGGACTGGAGTTATGCCGATCTGCACAAGCAGATCCGGCTGCAGGACTCGATGCTCGATGTCCGGGCGTTCGGGTTCGCGGGCCTGACACACCGTGACGACGTGCATATCGTCATGTTGTTGAACACGGTCGCCCCCGGAGGGTCCTTTTCCACGGCTGAATCCCAGGACCGCCACCCATGGTCCATGCCTGCGGAACATTAGCGGGAACCCGGCGGGACCCTGCGCAGACATCGCACCAACACTCGAAGGCTCGTCCCGCAAGTCTTCGACGACCGAGCGAGGCCATATGATGGGATGCCCACGGTGCAGCAACCTGATGGTGGAGGAGGTCTTCGTCGATATGCACGCCGACACGAACCCATTGAGCTTCAAGGGATGGCGTTGTGTGATCTGCGGCGCCATCGTGGACTCGCTGATCGCCCGGCATCAAGCGAATCGGCCTCAGCCGATGTTTCATCAGACGCGCGCACGCAAACCGCTCATGTGGATACGCTGAACGTACTGCTCGATCAACACTTGCCAGGTCAGTCCCGGAGAGTCAAGCGGTGATGGACTCGTTGCTCCGCGAGCCCGCTGTGGTTCCCCTCCTGATCCACCACACACTGTTTACTCGACGGTCTCGCTGACCTGGCTCCATTTTCTTCACCCATCGGAGACTACAGCACCAGGATCATCGCACCATGTACCATACTTCCCTTCTTCTCGTTCCGATGGCGGCGGTCACTTTGCTGATGCTGAGCACCGCATGCCAAACCGCCCCGACCGCCCACGACCGCGGATCCGTGCGCTATATCCAGATCCGCGACTCCGTCACACCCACGCAGCTCTATGCGACCGTCGGCGACGAAATCCGCTGGCAGAATCTGCGTCCCGAGACGATCAAAGTCGGTCTGCTCGATGCGCGCTGGCTGGAGGAGGCGTCCTGCGCCAACGGATTCCGGCGCTTCGGGGTCATCGAGGATGAAGCGACCATCAAGCCCAGAGAGTTTGCCAGCCTCTGTTTCTCGAAAGCGACGGTCATTCGTTATAACGTGTGGCTGGATGCCGGGGACCCACGAGGTCGCATGACCGGCACGTCCACCATTTGGATCCGCGACCCAGGCCGCTGATTGGCAGCGGCCCTTTGAACAAAGGAGTGAACGAATGCGCAATTCGAACAATCATCGACCCAAAGCCAGTCGTCGGCGGATTTTGAACTCCAGCCCTCGCAGGGGGCAATGGAAACTCGCCTCCTCGAACGGACGCCCCCGCACGCTCACCAAACGTGAGCAAGAAGTCCTCTCTCTGGTAGGAGCCGGCCTCACGTCCCAACAAATCGGCAAGAAACTGCGGATCTCCGCCCGCACCGTCGAGGTCCACCGGTCGCACGTCATGCGCAAGCTGAACGTGTCGAACTTGGTCGCTCTGTTGCGGACGGCGCTCCAACATCGATTGATCGAATGGGGCCATATCCATGCCTGATCTTCATTGGGGGCGCACGAGATGCTCGGACGCCGAATCGAGGCGATCCACGTGGAGCCTGCTCGTGCCCATGCTCGCACTCGGCGTGCTGTCGAGCCTTCCGGCCCGGGCAGAGGCGTCGGCGGAGCAAACCTATACACTGCAGGCGGTATTGGAACTCGCGCTCGCACGAAATCCCGCGGTCGCCAGTGCCGAAGGCACCATCGAACAAAATCGGGGCTACCAGGTGGCGTCGCGCACCTACCCCAATCCCTCCGTGAATGCCAATAGCGGGCGCGGGGAAATTCGCGATACGGGACGGGCCGACATCCGCGACCAGCTCAGCCGGCAGTCGATCATGGAATACAACGTCGCCTTCGGTCAGCCGATCGAATGGCCGTCCAAACGGGCCGCGCGCCAGCGCGCCAGCGACGCGGGACTGGCCAGTGCCTCGGCCGGGCTGGTGGAGACGCGCCTCAACCTCGCGGCGGAGGTCAAACTCGCCTTTTACGAATTGCTGCTGGCCCAGCGGGACGCCGACCTGGCCGCGCAAAACCTCGCGACGATCGAAGACGTCCACAAGGCCGTGCGGGCACGCGTGCGGCTCGGCGAGAGCCCGCAGTTCGAGGCCATTCGATCCGAGGTCGAGATCCTCAAGGCCAAACAATTCCTTACAAGGGCGAACAACCTGGTCAGAGTCAACCGTGTCGTGCTCGATACGCTCACGGCCGGTGCGCTCGGACCTTCCTACTCCATCGACGGGCAGTTCCACCGCACCGGTCCGACCCGCGACATCGACAACTTGACGCAGCGAGCCCTCAGTATTCACCCGTCCATTCAACGGCTGGCGAAAGCGGTGGAACAGGCCGACCATGCCTTGGAGTTCGAACACCAGGCACGGATTCCGACGATCACGGTCGGGGGCAGCTACTGGCGGGAGATCGGACGTGAGGCCTTCCAGGCCGGCCTTACGATTCCCACTCCGTTGTGGGATCGACGGCAGGGCGAGATCATCACCGCTTTCGGCAGCAAGCGGAAAAGCGAAGCGGACCTCTTTCGAGCACGAAATGAATTGATTCGGAACGTCAACCAGCACTTCCAGGATGCCAAAACCACGGCCGACCTGATCGATGTCTATGAGAAGGGTCTCTTGAAACAGGCCGAAGAAGCGCTCCGCATCGCCAAATTCAGCTTTCAGCAGGGCGCTTCCAGCCTGATCGAAGTGCTCGATGCGCAACGAGTCCAGCGACAAATCCTGCTGGACTATACCCAAGCCCAGTACGAGTTGTCCGTCGCTTTGGTCCGACTCGAGCGCGCCGTCGGAGGCGCTCTGTGAGGCAGGAATCTGAATCTTTTTCCACACAGTCATCGGCTGCTCGACGGGTCACACCTCGGCCGCAGTTCTTGGTTGCCCTGAGCGGAGTGCTCACTCTGGCGGCCGCGTTCGGTTGCGAAGGTCCGCCTCCTAATGCCACAGGCGCCAACTCTCCTCCTGCCGCGACACCCGCTGGGGTGGTACGGCTGACCGCTGAAAAAATCAAGACCGCCGGCGTCACGGTCGAGCCGGTCGTGCGCAGAGAGTTTCGTACCCACCGCGATTTTCCCGGGACGGTTGAGCCAAACGAACATGCCTTGGCGGAAATCACCACGCTGGTTCGTGGCCGCGTGATCGACGTGTACGCCGACCTCGGCCGCGAGGTCAAAGGCGGGACGCTCTTGGCGCTCCTCTACAGCAGCGAATTGGGAATGGCCCAGTCGGCCTACCTAAAAGCGACGGCGAAACTGCACGTCGCCGACCGGGCGTTTCGTCGCGCCCAATTGCTACTCAAAGAGAAAGTCATCGGCCTGGCGGAGGCGCAGCGGCGCGAAGGGGAGATGATCAGCCTGCGCGCCGAACAACGGGAAACACGAGACCGGCTGCTGCTGTTGGGATTGACGGAGGAAGACCTGCGGAACCTCGAACAGAAGCAAACGATCCGTTCACATGTCCCGGTGGTGGCCCCGTTCGACGGCCGGATCATCGCCCGCAATCTGACGAAGGGGGAAGTCGTGGAGACGACGGACAAACTGTTCGTCCTCGCCGACCTCTCCGAAGTCTGGGTGACGGCCAAGATTCCCGAAAAAGACATCCCATACATCCGCGCCGACCAGGCGGACGNNCTACGTCGGCGACGTGCTCGATCCCGCCACCCGTACCATGCGGCTGCGTCTGGAGTTGCCGAACCCCGACCGCAAGCTGAAACCTGAGATGTATGCCACGGTCCGCGTGTATTCGGAACCGGAACCGAACGTTCTGCTCGTTCCGGAATCCGCCGTGCAGCGCGATCGCGACCGGCAATTCGTCTTTGTCCAGCGTGAACCGGAAGTCTTCGAGATCCGGGATGTTCAACTCGGCGAGTCGAACGGCAAACAGATCAAGGTGCTCGCGGGACTCCAGGAACAGGACGCCGTCGTCGTCACGGGCGCGTTCCTGCTGAAATCCGAGTTGTTCGGATCGCAAATCTGACCGCATGCTCTCCTCGCTGCTGCAGCTGTCTCTCCGGCAACGCGTGCTCGTGGTCGTGGTGGCCCTGGCCCTTGGCCTCGGCGGACTCTATGCCTTCCAAACGATCCCCATCGACGCCTTTCCTGACGTGACGACGGTCCTGGTCCAGGTCGTTACAAAAGCGCCCGGGCTGTCGCCTGAAGAAATCGAACGGTTCGTCACCTTCCCCCTCGAACTCCAATTGATGGGCGCGCCGGGCCTGGTCGAGGTGCGTTCCCTCTCGAAGGTCGGACTCTCCATGATCGATGTCATCTTCGAGGACGACGTCGATATCTATCTGGCCCGCCAAGTCGTGCTGGAGCGCATCCTGGAGGTGCAGNNGGCTTCGTCAAGCAGTACCAGGTCATGGTGGAGCCGGGGCTGTTGCGTAAATACAACCTCGCGCTGCACGACGTCTTCTCGGCGGTGGAACAGAACAACGCCAACGCCGGCGGCAATATCCTGGAAAAGGACGCCGAGAAATACATCGTACGGGGCGTCGGGTTGATCAAGACCGTGGAAGACATCGAGCAGATCGTCGTCAAGGAAGTCGGCGGCACCCCCGTCTATGTCCGCGACGTCGCCGAAGTGCGCATCGGCCATGCCGTCCGCCACGGTGCCGCCGTCATGAACGGTAGTCACGAGGTCGTGACGGGTATCGTGCTCATGCTCCGGGGCGGCAACGCCCGCGAGGTGGTCCAAGCCATCAAATCCAAGGTCGACGAGATTCACACGCACAGGCTTCTGCCGGGCGGCCTCCGCATCGTGCCCTTTTACGACCGCATCGAGTTGATCACGTCTGCACTCAACACGGTCTACAAGGCGCTGTTCGAGGGGATCGTGCTCGTCATCATCGTCCTGTTTTTATTCCTCGGTAACGTGCGCAGCGCCCTCATCGTCACCGCCACGCTGATCCTGACCCCCTTGGCCACATTCATCGTCATGGACCGGGTTGGATTGACCGCCAATTTGATGTCCCTGGGAGGGCTGGTCATCGCGATCGGCATGATGGTGGACGGCTCAGTCGTGGTGGTGGAAAACGTCTATCGACACCTGTCGGAACATCGGGGCTCGAAGCCCCCCGGGGGCGCTTTGATCCTCCAGGCGGCGATGGAAGTGGGGCAACCCGTCGTCTTCGGCATCCTGATCATCATCATCGTGTTCCTCCCCATCCTCTCCCTCCAGGGCATGGAGGGCAAAATGTTTCAGCCGCTGGCCTACACCATCATCATCGCCCTGCTCATCTCTCTGTTGTTCTCCCTGACCCTTTCTCCGGTCCTATGCTCGCTGTTGCTCAAGCAGGCCAAGGAAGAGGACACGTTCCTCATCCGGTGGGCCCGCCGTGCCTACCTGCCCGCCCTGCGATGGGCGCTCGGTCATCGCCTGACCGTGCTGGGCACGGCGGTGGGGCTGCTGGCGGCCAGCCTGGCGCTGTTCCCGTTCCTCGGCGGTGAGTTCATCCCCATCCTGAACGAAGGCTCCGTGACGCCGCAGACGATCCGACTCCCCAGTATCTCCCTCGAGAAGTCCATCGCGATCGAGAAAGAGATGCAGCGAGCCGTCATGGAATTCCCCGAAGTCCGCATGGTGGTATCGAAGATCGGCCGCACCGAACTTGGCAACGATCCGCAGGAGCCGAACGCAAGCGATCCCGTCGTCTCGCTCGCACCGATGGAGGAGTGGCAAACCGCCAAGACAAAAGCGGAACTCGACGATGCCATCCGCCGCCGGCTGCAACGTATCCCCGGCGCGAATTTCCTGATCAGCCAGCCGATCCAGCAGCGGGTCGACGAACTGGTGTCGGGAGTCCGGTCGGAAGCCACGGTCAAGGTGATCGGCGAAGATCTGGACGTCCTGCGCAGCACCGCGGACAAGATTCACGGCATTATGAGCGGGATCGACGGCGTGAAGGACGTTCGGGTCGAACAGCTCTTCGGGCAGGCCTATTTGACGATCGATATCGATCGCGGCAAGATCGCCCGCCACGGCATCAACGTGGCCCACATCCGGGAGATCATCACCACGGCCATCGGCGCCGAACCGGCGACCCGTGTGTACGAAGGCCAACGCCGGTTCGACCTGATCCTGCGCTACCCCGAGCAGTATCGCAACAGCGTCGACACGATCGGCAACCTGCTCATCACCACCGCGACCGGCGCGCTGATCCCGTTGGCGGACATCGCCAAGGTCGAATTACGCGAAGGTCCGGCCCTGATCAGCCGTGAAGGGCTCCAGCGGCGCATTTACGTGGGCTTCAACACGTTCGGCCGCGACATCGAAAGCATCGTGCGCGAGGCCCAGGCCAAGATCGAACGCCACGTGCCGTTGCCCACCGGCTATCGTCTGGTCTGGGGCGGCTCTTTCGAGAACATGCAACGAGCGATGGCCCGGCTCAAGCTCATCGTGCCGATCACGATCGGACTGATCTTTCTGATTCTCTTCTCCTCCTTCAACTCCGTGCGCTACGCCGCGCTGATCATCATGAACCTCCCTTTTGCGCTGATCGGCGGCATCGCCGCCCTCTGGCTGACCGGCGAGTACCTCAGCGTGCCGGCCTCCGTCGGCTTCATCAATCTCTTCGGGGTCGCCGTGCTGAACGGAATCGTCCTGGTCTCCTGCATCAACGGGCTTCGCGCCGAGGGACTGGCCGGCGACGAGGCGGTCATCACGGGGTGCTCCCTGCGCTTGCGGCCCGTGTTAATGACGGCGGTGGTGGCCTTGTTGGGCCTGATTCCCCTGGCACTGTCCCACGGGATCGGTTCGGAAGTGCAGCGTCCTCTTGCGGTGGTGGTGATCGGAGGACTCGTCAGCTCCACGCTGCTGACCTTGATCGTGCTCCCGGTCGTCTACCGGTGGGTCGACGCCCCCACCCCGGTTGCCCAGGCGGTCCCCGAAACGGCCCATTCTGCCTCGGCAAGGATTCCGATACCGGAATCGGCCGGACACACGTAATGGAGGTGGTTCCCGTGGCCTGGATCCTATTGCTGCTGGCAGGGTTGTTTGAAGTCGCCTGGGCGATCGGCCTGAAATACGCGGAGGGGTTTTCCCGTTTGTGGCCCACGGTTTTCACGATCCTCACGATGGGCGCCAGCATCGCCCTCCTGGCTCAGGCACTCAAAACGATCCCCGTCGGGACCGGCTACGCTGTCTGGACCGGGATCGGCGCCGCTGGAACTGCGGTGCTCGGAATCGTGCTCTTTTCTGAATCGGCATCGGCCGTGAGGCTCCTCTCTCTGCTCCTGATCATCGTCGGGATTGTGGGGCTGAAGGCCGGATCGTGAAGAATGCCGCTCCCACCGCATGCCAACCGAAGATCGAACCCTCGCCTAGTGCATTTCCCTGATCGTCCTAGGGATGTTCCTAGGTCACACCCCAGGTATGAGTCCTGTACCGTCAAGGTCTGGCCCACCGAGGGAGTACCCTGCAATGTGTGGAGCTTGGTGGCCCTCCCAGTTTGTGCGGGAGCGGTTCGTCACCTGGTCCATCCGGAGAATCCCCAGGATGTGCAGCCGCAGCGGGCACGATTGATTAGCAGGGGGTTCACTCCTACGATGAGGTCTAGGCGCCGAACGGTTCAGGGAGCAGGTTCGGCTCGTTCTCCGGACCCTCAAGGCCGGTGACCACGGCGATGATACGCACCTTCCGCAGTTCGCTCATCACACAGATCGGCGCCACGTTCTTCCTGCTTTTCGTCCTGTACAGCGTGTTCTTGCTGCTCTCCTCCTACCTGACGGCGCAGCTCATCGGCGTGAGTACGGCCATCGATCAAGCCGGCACCGAACGCATGCGGATCTATCGGTTGGCCTCACTCCTCCTGCAGCTCTCGGAATCGACCGGCGGCGACGTGAGGCGGGAACTTATCGCCCAGGAAACGGCGCGCTGGGAAAAGGTCCTGGAGGGCCTCCGGTACGGCACGGCCGAGCACGGACCGATCGGGGCTCTCGAACCCTCGGTGCTCGGACGACTCCAGGAACTGCAAGATCGGTGGGACCTGCAACTTCGCCCGTCCATCGAGACCGCGACTCGTGCAGCGGGTCCTCAGTTGCGGCAGGCACAGGAAGAGTATCTGCGGCATGCGGATGAGTTCGTCGACGCACTTTCCGTCATGGTCCGTACGCTCGAACAGAATGCGGCGACTCGCACCAGAACCCTGTACGGCCTCCAGATTTTGTTCCTGATTGTCTCCGCTGCGCTGCTCGGCGGAGCCTTGATCGTGTTCCACCGCACGATCCGGCGTCCCTTCCAGGAGCTCACGCAGGGGGCCGAACGGTTGGCGGCGGGCGAACTGCGGACGACCATCGCCGTCCAGTCCTCTGACGAGCTGGGGCGACTCGCCCGGACATTCGAGCAGATGGCGCGCCGCATCGAGCAAAGCATCGAGGAACTGCAAGCACTCCACGCCACCGGCCAGGAGATCAGCACGCTGGGCACCGGCGGCCTGGAGCAGGTCCTGCGGCGGATCGTCGATCGCGCTGCCGACCTCGTGCACGTCGACATGGCCGTACTCATGGTGCGGCATTCGGTGTTGGAATGTTGGGTCATCGAAGCCGCGTCCGGCCATGCGTTCGATGCAATCCGCAAACAGATTCTGCTCACCGAGGAAACGCCGTTCTCGAATGAGGCCTATGAGACCAAGCGTCCCGTGGTCGTATCCGACCTGAGCGATCATCGCGACCGGCCGATTCACTTTCGTGACGAGTTCGGGGCCCAAAGCTATCTGGTCGTTCCCCTGGTAGGCCCACACGATTGCATCGGCGTGCTGACGTTGCTCAGCACGAGCACCCCGCGCTCGTTCAGCGAATGGGACATTCGCTTGGCCCAGCAGTTCGCCGCCTACGCGGCCGTGACGATCGAGAACGCGCGGCTGTTCGATGCGGCCCAATCGGAAACCCATCTGCTGCGGGCCAAATTACACGCCGTGGAACGGAACGTCGCCGAGCTCACGCACGAAGTCAAAGCGCCGGCCGGACGGGTGGCCGAATTCGCCTCCTGGATCGAGAGCGATTACCGGGATCGGCTGGACGCGAAGGGGTTGCGTTATCTGGAATGGATCAAGAAAGAAGGCCGCGATCTGGCTCAATTGGCGGAACGCACTCTGGACCTCGCCAGGATCACGGCGGTTCCCAGCCCGTTGGAAAGCGTTGACACCCAAGCCGTGGTCAAGGAAGTGCTCGATCTGTTGGCGCCGCAGGCGGACGCGGCCCACGTCACCTTTACCGTCGCGAACGATTTGCCCCGTTTAGCCTGTCGCCGCATCCACCTCAAGCAGGTGCTGGAAAATCTGGTCGGCAACGCGATCAAGTACATGGGGACCCAGCCCCTTCCTCGGGTCGAAATCGGATGGGAACCGTCCCAGCATGGCGCCGTAATCTACGTCGCCGACAACGGAATCGGCATCGATCCCGCGATGACCGACCGCATCTTCGAACCCTTCCAGCGGCTGTGTACGGCTGGAATTCCGGGCGCCGGCATCGGATTGTCGATCGTCAAAACCGTGGTGGAACAATACAACGGCGCGATCTGGGTGGATTCGAAACCCGGGGAAGGCAGCCGGTTTTATTTCCGCCTTCCCGTCCTCGGAGCCAAAGCGCCCGAACGGGTTTCCTCCGCGCACGCATCGTCGTCCGTGCTCTACAACACGTTGTCTTCCTCCTAGAGGGACCCATCATGCCGTCAACCAAGAATTCCACCTTCACAATTTTGTTGATCGAGGACAACGGGGGCGATGTGGAAATGTTCCTGCGGGCCGTCGAGCACGAATTGCCCCGCCACGAGGACGAGCACGTCGAGCTGGTCATCAATGCCACCGCCGAAGGCGGCCTGGAACGGCTGAGCCGCGAACCGGTGGACCTGATCATCANNCCTGCCGGGAATGAGCGGCATCGAATTGCTGCGCCGCGTGCAGGACATGACTCGGCGCATCCCGGTGATCGTCGTAAGCTGGGTCAATGCGGTGGAGACGGCCATCGACGCCATGCGGCACGGCGCTTTCGATTATGTCGTGAAACCCTTCGACACGATGGATCTGGCCGCCCGCATCCATCGCGCGATGCGCATGGCGGAACTGCTCCGGCAAACGACGCCGGACGAATCATCCCCCTCCCCAATCCCCTTCAAAGACCTCGTCGGCGTCAGCCCGCCGATCCGCAACGTGATGCAGATGATCGAGGCGGTCGCGAAGGTTCCCTCGACGACGCTCATCGTCG
>JRYJ01002237.1_pt1 | contig 20326 bp, 17 predicted proteins | sample 235371 | NCBI WGS metagenome assembly JRYJ01 (sample SAMN03074219, study PRJNA261477) | activated sludge metagenome | biome: Wastewater Treatment Plant; feature: Wastewater; material: Activated sludge; isolation source: activated biomass of a wastewater treatment plant treating hydrocarbon... ... | reverse complement strand
CGAACCTGTGACCTCTGCCTTGTAAGGGCAGCGCTCTCCCAATTGAGCTATCCGCCCGATTTTTCTCACTCTCAGCAGATTTTTGGGATGCTACCAACTCCACAAATCCATGTCAACAAAGAATCTTGCATTGTTCTTGCAGCATTCGCCGGCCTCGCCGATTTTCGGAGTCACCCTGCGGTCTTCGCGGGCGACCGGCTGGAACCGGCCGCTGCGGACCTGTTACGCGGGTGACACGCACTGTGTACTTTTTTCAGCCGGGCCGGCTCCACGTGTGTGTAGATCTGCGTGGTGGCGATATTGCTGTGTCCCAACATCGCCTGCACGGAGCGGAGGTCGGCGCCACCTTCGAGCAAATGCGTCGCGAACGAATGACGAAGCATGTGGGGCGACGGCAGTCGCGCGATCCCGGCCCGCCGCGCGCGGTTCCGCAGGAGCTTCCAGAATCCCTGTCGGGTCAGCGGCGCGCCTCGCCTGGTGACGAAGACAAACGGCGAGACCCGTTGCTTGAGTAGATACGGTCGCGCCGTTTGCAGATACTGCCGCAACCGCCGTTGCGCCTCCTCCCCGATCGGCACCACGCGCTGTTTGTCCCCCTTGCCGGTAATGCCGAGATAGCCCGTCTCCAGGTTGCACTGATCGACCCGCAAGGCCACGAGTTCCGACACGCGCAATCCAGCGGCATAGAGCACCTCCACCATCGCGCGGTCGCGTCGGTCTTCCGGCGCCGACCCCACGGGCATATCCAGCAACGCAGTCACGTCCTGGAGACTCAGCGTCTTCGGCAATCGGCGGGCGCGCTGCGTGCTGCGGAGACTGATCGTCGGATCGGCCGACACCAGGCGCTCCTGCTTCAGAAACCGAAAGAGACTGCGTACCGCCGCCAGGGCGCGCGCGCGTGACGAGGCCGCCAGTCGCTCGCGATGGAGATGGTCGAGGAACCCTGCCAGGAGCTGCGGAGAACAATCTGACGGGTCATCTACGCCTTGCCGACGGAGGTATTGTTGGAACTTGGCGAGATCCCGGCGATAGGCCAGCAGCGTGTTCAGCGATAGACCGCAGCCGATGCGCAAGTACTCCCAATGGCGCTCGATCAGCAAGTCCAACGGAAGCGGCGTTTCATCGCCGGCGCTCGAATGATGCATCGATCGAGGCATGCTCGTCTCCTGCGCCGGATCGGTACGATGGGTATGGCCCGCACTATAGCCAAGCGCAGCTCCGAACACAACGCACCATCGGCGAGTTACCTTGACACCCCCGCACCTGTTTCCTATAGTGAGGCTGTTGAAAACCTTCGGCACGACGCTTCCCACGACCACCGTAACCAGCCGCAGGGCGCGAGCTAGACACCCGTTCATGGTTCTTTCACCAGCCGTCCGTACTCAGTTCGCCCGCGTGTGCGCATGCTGCATGGTCGGCGCGATCCTCGCGACCGCAGTCGGGGGGATCGGGGACGCAGCCCCCCCTGCCAAATCTCCCCCTCCCGCACGGTCCGGACAATCCAAATCGGCCACGGCCGCCGGCCAGGCTGCATTGGATCAGGCCAAACGGCTGATCGACGCCGAGCAACCGGAGGCCGCGGCAACCGTGCTCCGCCGCATCATCGAATCCAATCCGCCCCTCGACCTGCTCGACGACGCCTACCTCCTCATGGCGGCGGCCATGTTCGGCATGCGCGACTACACGGAAACTCAGCGGTATTTGAATCAGCTGTTGGGCGAGTTTCCCTCTTCCGAGCTGATCGACCGAACCAAGCTCCTTCTGGCAAAGACACATGCGAAAGCCGGCAACCTGGACCTGGCCCTTCCGCTGCTCTCGGAAGTGCGGAGCCTGACCACGGATCCCAACACCAAACGGGAAGCCATCCGGCTCACCGGAGAGTTCCAGGTCCAGAAAAAGGATTATCTTCGTGCCATCCAGGCCTGGCTCGACGAAATGGCTCTCGAAACCGATGAGCAGCCTCGCGAGGCCGAGGCGCGGATCCGGGAATTGGTCACCGAAAAGCTCGACAAGCCGGCCCTCATCCGCGTGCGCGACGCTTATCCGAAATCCTTCCCGGGCGACCTTGCATCCATCAAGCTGATCGAGTCGCATACCTCGTCCGGCGAAGACCATTTGGTGGAACGGGACCTGCGCCTGTTCCTCAGCCGGTTCCCGAATCACCCCTATGCGCCCAAGGCTGCGGACCTGCAGGCGACGATCCGGATGAAACTCAAGTCCCATGCCCACACGATCGCGGCGGTCTTCCCGTTGTCCGGAAAATTGGCACCCTATGGCACCGAAGTGCTGAACGGGATTCAGCTCGCCCTGGAGCGCGCGAAGGATGGAAGCGACGCCGCCTCGATCGGCCTGATCGTCAAGGATACCGAAACCGATCGCGCCGCCTTCCTCGATGAGTTCGCATCGCTCCTGTCGGATGATCGGCCCCTGGCGGTCATCGGACCGTTGCTCTCCAAAAATCTTCCCGTCATGGCGGAGCTGGCGGAGCGCATGCACACGCCTTTGATCACCCCCAGTGCGACCGCGACGAACGTGCGCCGGCTGGGGAGCTACGTCTTCAGCACGTCGCTCACCTATGCCCACCAGGCAAAACGCATGGCGGACTACGCCATCCGCGATCAACACTATAAGCGGATTGCGATTCTCTATCCGGACGCAGTGTACGGCCGAGAATTGGCGCGACTCTTCGCCCAGGAGGTGCGGCAACAGGACGGAGAGGTGATCGCAAGCGTCTCGTACAAGGAAGGCGATACCGATTTCCGCGCCCCCATCGGCCAGCTCAAGACCGAGGACCTGAAGAAATATGGGGTCGAAGTGCCGATCGAAGAGGATCCGGCCAAATCACTCACCAAGGCGACGGGTCGGAAGGGAAAACGCATCCTGTATTCGCCTGGCTTCGACGCCGTCTACATCCCGGGCCGCTCCATCGATGTCGGGCTGCTGGCCGCGCAATTGGCCTTCCATGACATCACGGTCCCGCTATTGGGCGCGAACGGCTGGAACACGCCCGATTTCGCGCGCGTCGCCGACCGCAGCATCGAGGGCAGCGTCTTCGCCGACGGGTTCTTCGTTGACAGCACGAGCCCAACCGTGCAGGATTTCGTCGAACGCTATCGCAAGCGCTACCAGGCCACTCCCTCGCTCTTCGCCGCGCAGGGGTACGACGCGGCCCGGCTGGTGGTGGAAGCCGTGCGCAAAGGCGCCACGACGGGGGAGGCCATCCGCGACTATTTCTCGATGCAGCACGACCTGCCGACCCTGACGGGCCCAAGCGGGTTCAGCGCGGAAGGCACGCTCAACCGCCAGGTGTTTCTGATTCAGGTCAAACAGGGCAAGTTCGTGCAGGTCGAGTAGATCAGGGAGTGACGACATGACCACGGGCCGGAAACGGGTGCTCAGCGGCATGCAGCCGAGCGGATTGCTCCATCTCGGCAATTGGCTGGGCGCATTGGATAACTGGAAGGCGCTGCAGGAACAATACGAATGCTTCTTCTTCGTGGCCGATTGGCACGCGCTGTCGACGAACTATGCCGACACGAGCCGCATTCGAGAATTCGTGCGGGAACTGCTGATCGACTGGCTAGCCGCCGGAATCGATCCGAAACGCGCCACGGTGTTCGTGCAATCCCAGGTCCCGGACCATGCCGTCCTGCATCTGCTGTTTTCCATGATCATCCCCGTGTCTTGGCTCGAACGCAATCCCACGTATAAGGAAAAGCAGGAAGAGATCAAGGAACGCGACTTGAGCACCTACGGGTTCCTCGGCTATCCGGTCCTGCAGGCAGCCGACATTCTCATCTACAAGCCCGACTTCGTCCCGGTCGGGAAAGATCAACTCCCCCACCTCGAGCTGACGCGGGAACTCGCGCGCCGGTTCAACAGTCTCTATCGTCCGGTCTTCCCCGAACCGCAGGAGCACCTCACCAGGTTTCCCAAAGTCATGGGCACCGACGGTCGGAAAATGAGCAAGAGCTACGGGAACACGATCAACCTCTCGGACCCCGAACCGGTCGTACGGCAGAAACTCAAAACGATGATCACCGACCCCGCACGGGTGCGCCGGCACGATCCCGGCAACCCCGACGTGTGCCCGGTCTTCGACTTCCATAAGATCTTTTCGCCGCAATCGGTGATCGATCAGGTCAATCAGGACTGCCGGAAGGCCGCAATCGGCTGCATCGATTGCAAGAAGCTGGTCGCCGATCGTATGGTGGAACGCCTGGCGCCCATGTGGGAGGCCCGTGCCTCGCTCACGAAGAACCCGGCCCACTTGAACGACATCGTAGAAGACGGCCGCCGCCGGGCGGTCGCCGTCACGTCCCGGACGATGGAGGAAGTCCGCGACGCGATGAAAATCTAGCGACTCATCAAAGGAGCATGGCTATGAGAGGGATGTCGGCACTGGCGCGACTGGCGGCGTGCGCGGGATTGATCTGGCTTGCCGGATGCGGTACGAACATGCATTCCAACAAACAATCGGTTACGATCTTTTCGCTCCCACCCGGCGCCAACGTCACTGTGGACAATTTCCTGCACGTCACCGCCCCGGGCACCGTGTCATTGAGCCGCAAGGTGGATCACACGGCGGTCGCCTACAAGGACGGATACGAAACCACCGAGCTGAAGATCGAACGGACGTGGTCTTGGTGGGTGTTGGGAGATATCTTCGGGTGCCTCATCGTCTTCTCGCCCTTCTGCATCTACAAAGACGTACACGACGGGGGCTTCTATACCTTCGACGACGAGATTTACATCGCAATGGATCAACGGGCGCCCGCCGTTTCCCCGCCCCCAAAATAGGACCCCACGAGATACGCTTCGGGTTCTAAGAACATCGTAGGAACAAAGCTGGCAGATTTCTTCAGCGCCCTGCTAAGCGGGAGTGGCGAGCTTGCGCCACACATCCATCAGCTGGCGCTGCACCGGGAGGCGGACTTTGGTGAACGACAGGCCGAACTCGTTCGGTTTGCACCACCGAACAACCGCGGCGTCGATTGTGATGGGGTTGGAGTCATCGCCTGGGAAAATGCAGAGTTCCAGTTCGGTGCCGTTCAACATGGAAACAGCGGCGGCCACGCGACACCCGCCCGGCGACAGATCGGTCAGTTCGCCGTCACCCGCGATCATCTTGCCTTTAATGGAAAAGTGAGTCCGAAACTGAACCCGAACCCGCTCGTGTTTCCGCTTGTTCACGATCATTCCGGCCTCTTCCCTCCGTCGCTCAATTCCTCCGCAACAGTCACACAGAACTAGATTAGGCCAGAACGGTCAAAAAGGCGAGCATTCGATGCTTTCATGCTTTTTCTTTCCTCCCAGGACGTTCACAAAGGTCGCTGGTTTCACCCGCCCGACCCCGGCGCGTCGAGACGCACCGTTCCGCGGGCGAGCCGCAGATTCCCGCCTCTTCACCCCACACGTCACGCCTCACGTTTCACGTCTCACGAAGCAATTTATAGGGTTTGCGGCTTGGGCTCGGAGAACCCCTTCCCCGCCTGATTCAACAGGTCTCGGCTTACGATGATCGGAGCCTTGAAGTGGATGGCCAGCGCGATCGAGTCCGATGAGCGGCTGTCGAACACCTTTTCCTGTCCTTGCAACACAATCGTCAGCGCGCCGTAATATGTCCCGCCCTTCAGCGTGATCACGGTTCGGACGACGCGACCGCCGAAACTTTCCAGAATCGTGTGCATCAAGTCATGGGAAAGCGGGCGCGGCAATTTTTCGCCTGTTAGAGCGCCCTGGATAGAACCGGCGACCGTGTGGTCGACGAAGATCGGAATGAATTTGCCTTCGGCGGACAGCAGGACGACCGGGCCATGATCCGACAGCCGTACCTGCACATCGCTGATCGTGATCTGCGACGAGCCGTCCGCCTCATCGGCGCGCACGTCGGGTCCGGCCGCCGCCACCGTCAACATGAGAACCCCGAGCGGGAGAAGTGACCACCATCGCGCCGTCACGCTCATTGCCGCCTCCTGTCGCGGGAAAGGATCGAGCGACCGCGCCGGCTCCGATCCATCAGGCCCGCACAAACGGGTTGTCCTCTCGTTCCAGTCCGATCGCCGTCTCCGGCCCATGCCCGGTCACGACGGCTGTCTCCTCATCCAGCGTATAGAGCCGCTCCCGAATGGATCGTTCGATGGCTTCGAAGTCGCCGCCCCACAGATCGGTACGACCGATGCCGCCGCGAAACAGCNNCCCGCCACCACCAGTTTGGCCATCGGAAAGTGAAAACACATCGAGCCGGGTGTATGCCCCGGCGTATGCAGCGCCACCGCTTCCAACTCGCCGATCTTGACCCGTTCTTCGTCGTGCAACCAATAGTCCGGCGGCGGCGCGGGGACGTACGGCACGCCGAAGAACCGGCATTGCGTTTCCAGGATGTCCCAGAGCGGGCGATCGTCGGAGTGCAGGCACAGAGCGGCGCCGGTTGCGGCTTTCATTGCGCCGGACGCCAGAAAATGGTCGAAGTGGGCGTGGGTGTGAAGGATGTGCATGACCGTCAGGCCCAAGGTCCGCACCTCGTGGAGAATCCGTTCGGGAGCCCCGCCGGGATCGATCACGATCGCCCGCTTGGTGATGGGATCCCCGATGATCGAACAATTACAGCCCAGCGGCGGAACCGAAAACGTCTTCCGAATCATCGGGCCTCCTCGTCCTGGTCGACTCTATGCTAGCGCCGGGGGCCAGAGGCTTCAAGCTACTGCGCCTCCGGGCGCCCGCCGTCGCTCTTGGCCACCCACACGACGTCCGTATCGTATACCTGCCACGCTCCGTCCCTCCGCACCAGCCACACCAGGAATCCGCCCCCGGTCCCGTCGGGCCGATAGTTGGCCACATAGACGAGAGCCTGATCGCCTCGCAGCGTCAACCCGGCACGGGCGAACGCGAGGCGGTCGATGGTCTCGGGATCGTACGGGCCTCCCGTCACGCGCCATCGGGCCGGGAGCACCATCACGCCGGTATCGGACTCCGGCGTCCCGTCCCTGGAGACGAATCGATACCGGGACGCGATCGAAAAGCGGGCCTCCAGTTTCGAGGGGCGCTGGTTCTTGACCACGAAGTCGTGGATCAGATCGCGCGGCAGTCGCCCGTCGAAAAAGCCGCGTTCCTCGAACAAGGCGATGCTGGGCGGCCGGTCCTCCTCCGGATGCAGATGCGTCGTGGTGAGCCGCTCGAAGACGACCATCCTGGTCTGGGAGGTCAGGAATTTCGTCGTCACGACACGGTCGAACAGCGGATATTCTTCGGCCGGAACGAGGGGCGGCTCCTCCGAGGATGCGACACCGGCCGCGGCAACCCACGGCATCAAGAGCATCGCCAGCGAAATTGCCGCACGCCGACACCACGCCACCATGAAAACAGAATAGCCGCCCCCGTCAGCCACGGTCAAACCGGCGGCGCACCGATCAGGATGGACAAGCCCCCCCCAACTCTGGTAATGGTCTGCCTGTTTCACCCACACTATGACCAACGGCCCCCAGCGATCTCCTGCGCCCCTCCTCGGTCTCGCGCTCCTGTCGTTGTCCGCCGCCTGCCAGCCCGACGAATCTCCCTTCCGCCAGGAAAACGATGCGCTCCGCAAGCAACTGGCCAAGCAGGAATCGGTGATTTCCTCGCTCCAGGACGGGAACAAGGTCATGCAGCAACAGATCGATCTGCTCAATCAGGAACTGCGCGACGCGAAGAAAGAAGCGGAGAAGGCGCAGGCCGACGCGAAAACGTTCCAGGCCGAAACCAAGGTGCTGGGCACCAAGCTCGAATCCCAACTCGCCGAAACGAAAAAACTGACGGCGGAGGTGCAACGAACGGCGGCCAAGGCGGCTCAGGCCACCGACAACATCAAAATCGACGAAAAAGGCTCGCAGGTCGATGATCTGCCCCGCCCGCTCGCGGTCGTCGGCAAGGCGGCGGAAGAAGCCCTCGCCCGGAACGGGTATCATGTCAAGGTGAGCGTCAAGACGGAACAGAAGGCCGTGTTCGTGACCGAACGCAAAGTGTCCACTCCCGCGTCTCTCGAAATGTCCGGTTTTCGCAATCAGTACGTCGTCTCCCTCCAGGCCCTCCCTTCCAACGTCACACGCCTGAGCGTGAAAGCGGATTTCGAAAAACTCATTCAAGGCGGGCGGGTTCTCCCTGTCAGCGTCGAAGAAACCGCCGAGATCGAGCGGCGCCTCATCGCGGAAATCGGAAAAGCCGTCTCCTCGCCGAGCAAGCTGTGACACCTCGAGCACGGGCTCTGCCACAACGGCCGTGGGTCCCGCTCGTCGTCGCCGCCTTCTGCGTGATCGGATCGGTGTTCCTGTCCGTCCTCCGGGTGCAGGCCGGATCGGCGCCGTCTCCCGAATTAGCCAAACATCTCGTCTCAATCGCCAAGTTGGCCAAGCCGTCCCCCGTCGCGCGCATCCCGGAGGGAACATTCCTGCTGGGCAGCCTTCGGGTCGATGACGATCCCTACGGCATGTGGACCCAGTATGACGATACCGAATTGCCGCAGCACAAGGTGTGGCTGGACGCCTACGACATCGATCGCGACGAAGTCAGTCTCGGCGAATACCTCGCCTACCTCCACCAGCGCAAGCTACATCCATCCGAAGAGCTCCAGAAACTGATTTGGCATGTCATCACCGTCCATTCGGTGACAGACGAGACGCTGAGCCGCTGGCCAGCGTTGTATGTCACGTGGAAAGAAGCCGACGCCGTCTGCCGCTCCAAGGGCACACGGCTGCCGACCGAAGCCGAGTGGGAAAAAGCCGCGCGCGGACCGGACGGCAATCTGTTCCCCTGGGGCCAGGATGCGCCGGATTCCACGCGCGCGATGTTCGGCCAACACCATGTGCACGAAATTCCGATTTTGGCCGCCGTCGACAGCGGAGAAGAAGGTAAGAGTCCGTACGGACTCCATCACATGGCGGGCAACATCGCGGAATGGGTGAACGATTGGTTCGGTTTCGACTACTATGCCTACATGCCGGAACGCAATCCACCGGGCCCCGCAAGCGGCCGGTACAAAAGCGTGCGCGGCGGCTCCTGGAAAAGCAAGCCCAACATGCTGCGGACCGCCACGCGCGGCGGCTCATCGCCGGATCAGCGCTCGGCCACCGTTGGCTTCCGCTGCGCGAAATCGGTTCCCGCTCCCGCATCGCGATAATACGCCACCCCGCCCGAGAATTTTCTCGTCAGGCACAGATCGGCCACCGCCAGACATTCCAATCCGAACGGCAGATAGCCGGCATACCCGAGGATCGGCATCTCGAAGAGACGAAAGCGATGGACGAATGGAATGGCATACTCCCAATGGGCCAGGCTGTAGACGTTCCACAACTCCCAAAAGAAACCGCATACCAGCGCTGCCAACGCCATCACCCACAGCGTGCGCCAGTCCCCCTGCCGGACCGACCCGAAGATCGTCGATTCCCTCCGGCTCAATTGCAGCGCCGTGATCAAGAGCAGGGGCGCCACCCAGACCAGGGGAAACAGGTAGTTCGGCCATAGCCCGATCCCAAGCAGGCCGGCCACGGCAACTGCCAACAATCCCTGCCCCCCGGTTCGGTCGTTTCCCGCATCGAGCTTCACAAACGTGCCGAGGCCGGCGGAAAGGCGCGGAGAGGCGCTCAGCAGTTCGGCCGTCCCGATCACCGCCGGCAAGACCGTGGAAAACGGAAGCGTCGCCTGCACGACATATTCCCAGGCGGTGAGCTCTCCCCCGCCCCGGTAAAACCAATTCTGCACGAACCGGTTCAGGTATTCGAACATCCACCAAAACAGCGCGCTCAAGGGGAAAAGCGACCAAAAGTACCGAGGGCGGTGCATGAACATGCACCGCCCTGTCCGGCGGAAGGTCAGGGCGTTCACGATGATGATGTAGCCGAACCACAAAGGCGTGAAGGTGAAGGTCTGCAACGAGGCCATCCACTCCATCCTCGTCCACGCCAGCAGCCACCAGATCGCCGTCCATCCCAGACCAAGCCAGCCCCACCATGGGAAACAGGAAGCGTGATGGGTGATGGGTGACGCCTGATGACCGAGAGTGAGGGGAAGCGTCGAATCTCCGAGAATTGATTGGAAATTTGACTGCAGTATTCGTCTAAGGAAAGGAGCGACGGACAGGACGATGAAGAGGCCCAGGACGACAAAGACCGGCCAGGAAAACGGCTCGTGTTCCACGAGCTTCGTCAGCGGGGGAAACTCCAGGTAGGGCGTCACTCGACGCCCGGCCAAGGCTACCCCCAGCAGGGGAAGCACGAGGACCAGCATCAGTGCCAGTCCGGCGGTCCCCCATCGATCCCACCAGGTCTCCATCTGATCGAAATCCCGTGGCATGAGTAAGGATGGACAAGGCGGCCCCCTCCTTCGGGGGACGCCTTTCGAGTCTGTCGGGCGGAGCATCCGGCAGATACGTTTCTACAAATGGTACGGGAAGTAGGCAACCGGAGAAAGGGGAAACACCATGCAGACCACGCTGGAACTGATCCTCCTCATGGCGACCCTGACCATGGCAGCCACCTGGTGGGCCCGGTACTTGAGCCTGTCCCAGACGGAAATCGTCCAGGAGAGCCCGATCGGGGCCCGCCCCGGTGACCGACTCTACGCCTGGAACAGGGCGCCCCGTTATCCACTCCATTGTGAAGTCCGGTTTGCGGATGAAAATCGGATCACCGGCCGGGGAAGATTGCTGGACATCTCGCGGACGGGCTGGCGGATCAGAAGCAGTTGCCCGCTCCTTCCCGAAACGGGCCTGGAGTTAACGGTGCTGCTGCCGGATCGTCCCGAACCGCTGACGGTCGATCACGCGATCGTGCGCTGGTCGGACGGCCACGAGTTCGGGGGCGAATTGGTGGCGATGGCCCCGGAGTCGGCGGCGCGATTGAGCGACTTTTTTCTCCAGCACGTTGCCGCTCCGAAAGACACGTCGTCTGCAGTTCCCGAGACGGTCCTTCATGGGTGACCTGAAGCGCCCGCTCCCAACCTCGCCTGTCCCTGACGCCCCAGCCCCCTCTCCTCACTCCTGACCCGATAGCCGGTAGGTCGCTCCGCTAGTGGAGAACCAGCCGGCTCAGCACCGTCCGGGCGGATTCCCGTACGGCTCGGTCCTCATCCGTTTCTACAACGCGCAGGAGGGCGGTCTTCGTAGACATCCCGGTATAGCCGCTGAGAGCCTGCACCGCGTGCAGACGGACGAGTCGGTCAGGGTGGGTCGTCAACCTGAGCAAGAGCTCGAGCGCCCGGCTGTCCCGCGATCGCCCCAGTTGATCGATCGCCCGGTTCCGCGCGACCGGCGCATAATGCTCCTCAAGATCCGGAAACGTTTCCGAGGGGGACACGAGCGTATCCAGCGGAGTGGGCTCGGGGATGCCGACCGGAAAGAGATCATGATCAAGGGCCTGAATCAGCGAGGCATCGGGCTCCTGATGCGCTCCGAGCCAGCCCTGGATGACCGCACCCAAGTAATGGAAGTATGGATTCGTCTGAAAACTATCCATCACCTCGACGTACGGTGCCGAAATTAACCCGGTATACTCAGGGCTCTCGTGAATGACGAATTGCGCGGTACGGGAATCTCCGGTATCGGCGATGGTCATCGTGCAATGGATGTCCGTTCCGTATAACGCCAGAGAGATTTGCCTCCCTCGTTCCTCCCGGTAGCGCACCGTCAACGCAGCATCATGCGGCTTGGCCGGATCCTGCGTCACTGTATAGCCGGCGGCGACGAGCTTGGTGCGGAGGAGTGGCGCGATCCCGAAGGAAATACGGCCGCGCGGTTTCCACGTCGACGCCAGTACCTCTAGATAGACGATCGGTTTGCGAAGGAAGGCGGGCTGATCTTCGTCGGACCGGGTCTCAGAGCTCGAAAACTCCAGCGACGGTTGGGCCGTCACTGGAGATGTGCACAGGAGGAAGAACACCCAGAGGCTTGAGACCGAGAGCACGGCGATGCGTCCGGTCATGACCAGCACCTCACCTGAGCCGGGCGGAACCCCTCACGCCTCTCACTCTAGGCAGGTGCCGGAGGCTGATCAACCTAGGATGATCCCTAGGCTGCTCATGCCGCGCGATCGGCCATGGCTTGTAACATTGCGAACAGGTCGTTGATCTCGGATGGATGCGGGACGAGCACGCCTACCCCGGTGGCCCGCGCGGCATCGTCCCACCGGTGATGCCTCGCGGCCGTTGCGGCGAACACTCTGATTCGAGGCCGCTCCTGCCTGATCACCCGGATCATATCGACCGCGCACATCCCGCTCAGCCCAAGATCCACGATCAGCACATCGACCGGGCTGGCCCGCACCGTCTCCCACGCTCCGCACCACATGCCCGAATCGCCCCAAATAAGGACGAATGAAATCGCGAACCGCCCCACTGTCATCCGCGATGAGACACCGTGCCATACCCGACACCCTCCGCTCCGCTCCGCCGTACCCAGGTTCAAAGCCGCCCACAAGATGACTCGTACGCGCGAGCCCGGCCTCCCGTCGGCGTAGTGCCCGTGGAATGGATTTCATAGGACGCAGTGTGCCATCAACTACGGTGATGCAACAGCGGAGGGCAACCGAACGCAACGTCAGAAGCTTCGGCCCGCAGAACGGAGTGTTTATCCTACAGGGATGTCGGTGGAATCAATCGCCGGAGCATCCGGGCATTGGCCACGGCGTGGCCCTGCGCGTCGTTGTTGAAATAGACGTAGACGTCCCGTCCGTCGCGTAGATGCCGTGCGATGCGACGGGCCTCCTGCGTCAACTCCGCCTCCGAATACTTCGATGCAAACAGCTCGGTTCGGCCGTGGAACCGAAGATAGACGAAATCGGCCGTGACCTCGTCACAGCGCGGATAGCGGGGAGAGTCGGCGTCGCACAGGGCGACGTTGTGCCGGCGCAGCAACGAATAGATGGGGTTCGTGAACCAGGACGCGTGGCGAAATTCCATCGCCAGCCTGAGTCGGCGAGATGCAGAAGACGCGTTGCGAACCTCCTTGAGAAAATCAGCCAGGCGGTTGCGGTCACAACGAAACGACGGCGGAAACTGCAGCAGGATGGGTCCGAGACAGTCACCCAAAGGCTGTGCGTTGTCGACGAACGTTGCCCACGCTTCCCCTGCCCCGGCCAGCCGTTTCACGTGGGTGATTAGGCGGCTGGCCTTCAGGGCAAAGACGAAATGGTCGGGCACTTGCGCCGCCCACTTTTCGTACGTGCCGGGCCTCGGGAGGTGATAGAAGGAATAGTTGACTTCGGTGGTCTCGAAGGTCGCTGCGTAGTATTCGAGATAGCGGCGACTCGGCAGATCCGCCGGGTAGAAGCGGCCCTTCCAATGGGGGTATGTCCATCCCGAAGTGCCGATCAGCACCCGCGCCATCGTCCGCTTCCCTCACGAGCACCCGAGCGCGTGCGGCGCAGGGCGGTACGCGACCGCACCGGACGACTACAGCCGCCCCTCGTCGAGCTCGATCACATCTGCCCAGGTGCTCACGGGGGGGAGCGCACCGACGGGCACGCCGCGCTTGGTCGCGATGTCCTGCAGGCGGGACTGAAAGCGCTGGCGGGCTGCGTCATCTTTGGGACCGGAAGCAAGCAGGGCCTGCGACCATTGCGCGATCTCCGCGTCGGTCACCTGCCGGCCGTGGTGCCTGGTCCACTCCAACAGTTCCTCGTCCGTCGCGCCGGTCAACACGCGCTGTGCAAACCGCTCCGGATCGATTTGCAGGAACTCGATCAGATACTTATCAAAGCCGGTCTTGATGTAGTTATAGTCCGGGATCTTTCCCGCATGCCGCAGGCGGATCTTGTCGATGAACCGCCCCAGGTGGGCGATGCCACCCAGCAACACCTTGGGGCTGCGGGGATACTGTTGGTCGGTCATGCTCAATACCCTCTTCGGAATAACCTTACACACCGCCGCTCATCAGAAACAAGGGGATGCTCCGATCCCGCGCGCACGCCGACCTCGTCCTATCCCGCTAAATCACTCCCTGACCTCGGACTTGTTGATTCTTCACGGTCCTGGCAATTCCTGAACTGGGCGTTGTACCAGCGGAGCACTGACTTCGCTGGAGAAACCAGATCAGCCAACCAGCTAGTGCAACGCTGCTGCGAAGCATGACACTAATGCTCCACGCTTTACAGCCTCACCAAGAGCCACTCGAAAAGAGAAAGAGAGTACCGGTAGCACGGCGAACTGGGTGCCGACCGCATTTCAATGGGCGCAATCATGAGTTCGCAGGAGGCCGCTCAAAACGACCTTCCAACAAGGCCGCAGCGAGCGAGAGTACGAGGCGTACAGTTTTAGGTACGTTGAGGGTTTGAGCGAAGCATGAATGCAGTTGGAGGTCGTTTTCAGCGGCCTGACTTGGCGGACTTGTTTGCTTGCAGATACTTATCAATCCCCGCGGCCATCTTGCGGCCCTCGGCGATGGCCCACACGATGAGCGAGGCGCCGCGCTTGGTGTCGCCGCCGGCGAAGACGCCGTCGAGGTTGGTCATGAAGTTCTCATCCACGGCGACCGCCCCGCGGGCATCGTATGTCACGCCCAGGCTGTCGAGCAGGCCGTTCTTCACGGGACCGGTGAACCCCATGGCGAGCAGTACGAGATCGACGTCCATCTCGAACTCAGTGTTGGGAATCGGCGAGAACTTGCCGTTCTCGAACTTCACCCGATGCGCATGCAGCTTGGTGACATGGCCGTTGTGGCCCGTAAACTTGGTGGTGGACACACTCCACTGCCGGTCGCAGCCTTCTTCATGCGCGTGCGATGTTCGCAATTGCATGGGCCAGAGCGGCCAGGGCGTGGACTCCGCACGCGTGGGCGGCGGTTCGGGCAACAACTCGAACTGATGCGCCTCGACGCAGCCCTGGCGGTGCGCCGTCCCGAGACAGTCCGACCCGGTATCGCCGCCGCCGATGATAACCACCCGCTTCCCCTTCGCCGTGATCGGTTCCTCTGCCACGGGAATGCCCGCCGTGCGCTTGTTCTGCTGCGTCAGGTATTCCATCGCCAGGTGAATCCCCTTGAGCTCGCGGCCCGGCACGGGCAACTCGCGCGCCTGCTCGGCGCCCAACGTCAACCCGACGGCATCGAACTGTTTCCGAAGCTGCTCCGCCGTGAGGTCCTTGCCGACGGTGACGCCGGTCTTGAACTCGACCCCCTCGGCCTTCATCTGTTCCAGCCGGCGGTCGATCACCCACTTTTCCATTTTGAAATCGGGAATGCCGTACCGAAGCAACCCGCCGATGCGGTCCGCCTTCTCGAAGACCGTCACGCTGTGGCCGGCGCGCGCCAATTGCTGCGCGGCGGCAAGCCCGGCGGGCCCGGAGCCGACGATCGCGACCGTCTTGCCGGTTTTCCGGACGGGCAATACCGGGGCAACCAGCCCTTCGTTGAAGCCGCGGTCGATGATGTTCCATTCGATGATCCGAATGGACACGGGGTCGCTGTTGATCCCCAGCACGCAGGCTCCTTCGCAGGGGGCGGGACAAAGGCGACCAGTGAATTCGGGGAAGTTGTTGGTCGTGTGGAGAGCCTTGAGCGCATCTTTCCAGCGCCCGCGATAGACGAGGTCGTTCCACTCGGGGATCAGGTTGACGACGGGACAGCCGGTGTTGCCCTGACAGAACGGCACACCGCAATCCATGCAGCGCGCACCCTGCGTCTTGAGCTTTTCCTCAGGGATCGGCTCGTACATTTCCTTCCAGTCGAGCACACGCAGCTCGACCGGCTTCCGCTTCGGTCCCTCACGCGCGTATTTTAGGAAGCCTTTCGGGTCTCCCATTCCATTCTCTCCGAATCGTCAATCGTCAATGGTCAATCGGTTGTCGGTTGACGCATGACGGTTGACGACTGTTACTTCACCCCTTTGCCTGCCGCCGCTTTCCGTTCCGCCAGAACCCGCTTGTAGTCGATCGGCATGACCTTGACGAACTTCGGCAGCATCGTCTCCCAGGCATCCAGAATGCGCTTGGCGTTGCGGCTGCCCGTGTAGAGGAAATGCGACGTGATCATTTCGTGCAGCAGCTTCTTGTCCTCCTCCGTAACCACCTGCTCGAGTTCCACCATGCCCAGGTTGCAACGCGACTGAAACTTGTCCAGTTCGTTGAGCACGAACGCCACCCCGCCCGACATACCCGCGGCAAAGTTCCGACCCGTCCGGCCCAATACGACCACGACGCCCCCGGTCATATATTCGCAGCCGTGATCGCCGGTCCCCTCGACGACCGCCCGCACGCCGCTGTTGCGCACGGCGAACCGCTCGCCCGCCATCCCGTAGAAATAGGCTTCACCCTGGGTGGCGCCGTAGAGCGACGTGTTGCCGATCAGGATGGTCTCCTCCGGCGTATAGATCGCGTTTTTCGGCGGGAAGACAATGATCTTGCCGCCCGACAGGCCCTTGCCCAGGTAGTCGTTCGACTCCCCTTCCAGGATCAGGGTGATGCCGCGCGAGAGGAATGCCCCGAACGATTGACCTGCCGACCCGTTGAACTTGATCGTGATGGTATCCGGCGGCAAACCTTCCAGGCCGTATTTTTTGGCGATGCGGCTGGACAGCATCGTACCGACGGTGCGGTTGAGATTCCGGATCGGCAGGTCCAGCGTCACTTTCTCGCCCCGCTCGATGGCGGGCGCACATTGTTCGATCAACTTCCGATCGAGAATGTCGTCGATCCCGTGATCCTGCTTCTGCACACAGTACCGCGCCACCTCGGGACCGACCTCCGGCATGTTCAGGAGCGGCGTCAGATCGAGTCCCTTCGCCTTCCAATGATCGACGGCCTTTTGGATCTTCAGTTTGTCGACCCGGCCGACCATCTCATTGATGGTACGGAACCCGAGCTTGGCCATGATCTGGCGCAATTCTTCGGCCACGAAGAAGAAGTAATTGACCACGTGATCGGGCTGGCCGGTAAATTTCTTGCGCAGCACCGGGTCCTGCGTCGCGATCCCGACCGGGCAGGTGTTCAGGTGGCACTTCCGCATCATGATGCAGCCTTCGACGATCAGCGGAGCGGTGGCAAACCCGTACTCTTCGGCGCCCAGCAACGCGGCGATGGCGACATCGCGTCCGGTCTTCATCTGCCCGTCGGTCTCGACACGAATCCGGCCGCGCAGGTCGTTCAGTACCAGCGTCTGATGCGTCTCGGCCAGACCGAGCTCCCAGGGGATGCCGGCATACTTGATCGAGGACAACGGGCTGGCACCCGTTCCGCCCGAGTCGCCGCTGATCAGGACCTTGTCCGCATGGGCCTTCGCCACACCGGCCGCGACCGTTCCGACTCCGACCTCGGCCACGAGCTTCACCGACACCGCCGCATCCGGGTTGGCGTTCTTCAGATCGAAAATGAGCTGCGCCAGGTCTTCGATGGAGTAGATGTCGTGGTGCGGCGGCGGCGAGATCAGCCGCACGCCGGGCGTGGAGTGGCGCAGCCGCGCGATGTTCTCGTCCACCTTGTGGCCGGGCAGCTGGCCGCCCTCGCCGGGCTTGGCGCCCTGCGCCATCTTGATCTGCAATTCCTTGGCGTTGACCAGGTAGTGGCTCGTCACGCCGAACCGGGCCGACGCCACCTGCTTGATATAGCTGTTCCGGGAATCGCCGTTCGGCAGCGGCAGGAACCGCTCCGGGTTCTCCCCGCCCTCGCCGGTATTGCTCTTCGCGCCCAGCCGGTTCATCGCGATCGCCAGCGTCTCGTGCGCTTCCTTGCTGATCGAACCGAAGGACATGGCGCCGGTCGTGAACCGTTTCACGATCTCCTTGGCCGGTTCGACTTCGTCCAACGGAATCGGTTCCGGCAGGAATTTGAAGTCGAGCAGACCGCGCAGGTTCGAACGCCGTTTGCTCTCGTCGTTCACCAGTTGCGCGAACTCGGCGAAGGTCTTCGGATCGTTGTTCCTGGTCGCATGCTGCAGTTTGTAAATGGTGTCCGGGTTCCAGTTGTGGTGCTCACCCTGGATGCGGTAGTGAATCTCGCCGCCGAAGTCCAGTTGGCGGATCGGGGCCGGCTCATAGGCCACCCGATGCCGCCGCAGCGTTTCCTCGCCGATCTCGCGGAGGCCGATCCCTTCCACCCGGGACGGCGTACCTGTGAAGTAGCGGTCGATCAATTCGTGATTGAGACCGATCGCTTCGAAAATCTGGGCGCCGCAGTACGACTGCACGGTCGAAATGCCCATCTTGGAGAAGATCTTGAGCAGGCCCTTGTTGATGGCCTTGATGAACTTCCCCTCCGCCGTCTCGGCGTCCAACCCTTCCGGCAGATACCCGTCCCGCTCCATGTCCACCAGCGATTCGAACACCAGGTACGGGTTCACCGTGCCGGCGCCGTAGCCGATGAGGCAGGCGAAATGGTGCACGTCGCGCGACTCGCCGGTTTCGATCGTCAACCCGACCTCGGTCCTCGTGCATTCACGGACGAGATGGTGATGGACCGCCGCCACCCCGAGCAGGCTCGGGATCGGCGCCCACTCTTCGTTGACGCCGCGATCACTGAGGATCAGGAACTTGTAGCCCTCGCGAATGGCCTGTGAAGCCTGCTTGCAAAGGTCGTCCACGGCGGCGCCGCGCCCTTCCGGCCCCTCCGCCACCCGGAACAGCATGCGGAGCGTCTTGCTCTTGAAATGGGGATCGGCCAACTCGCGGATCTTCTGGAGATCGGCGTTCGTCAGGATCGGCTGTTTCACGCGGATCCGGCGGCAGGACTCCGGATGCTCTTCCATCAGATTGGGTTTCGGCCCGATGCTGGTGGTCAGCGACATGACCAACTCTTCACGGATCGGATCGATCGGCGGGTTGGTCACCTGCGCGAACAGCTGTTTGAAATACTTGAACAGCAATTGCGGCCGATCCGACAGCACGGCGAGCGGCGTGTCCGTGCCCATCGACGACACGGCTTCCTGCCCCTCCACGACCATCGGCGTGATGACCATCTTGAGCTCTTCGACCGTATAGCCGAAGGCCTGCTGGCGTTGGCGGATCGTCTGATGGTCCGGTTGCGGCACATTGATCGGCTCCGGCAGCTCATCGAGCGAGACGCGATACTCGGTCACCCAGGAACGATAGGGCTTGCGGCGCACGATGTCGGCTTTGACTTCCTCGTCGTCGATGATGCGGCCCTGCTCGGTATCGACGAGAAACATGCGGCCCGGCATCAGGCGGCCCTTCTGCCGGATGCGCGACGGCTCCATCGGCAGCACGCCGGCCTCCGAGGCCAGCACCACCAATCCGTCGGTAGTGACCTGATACCGGCAGGGACGCAAGCCGTTGCGGTCCAGCGTCGCGCCGATCAGCTTGCCGTCGGTGAAACAGACCGCCGCTGGGCCGTCCCAGGGCTCCTGCATCGCCGCGTGGTACTCGTAGAACCCGCGCCGATCCAGGTCCATCTGCGGATTCGCTACCCACGGCTCGGGAATCAACATCATCATCGCGTGCGGCAGCGACCGGCCGCCGAGCACGAGGAATTCGAGGGCATTGTCCAGGCAGGCGGAGTCGCTCTGGTTCTCGTAGACGATCGGGAAGAGCTTCTGCATGTCTTCGCCGAACAGCTCGGAATTCAGCCGCCCCTGCCGCGCGCGCATCCAGTTCACGTTGCCTTTCAACGTGTTGATCTCGCCGTTATGGCAGATGTAACGATAGGGATGGGCCAGCGGCCAGGTCGGGAACGTGTTCGTGCTGAACCGCGAATGGACGAGGGCCATCGCACTCGTCAGGCTGCCGTCGGTCAGGTCCTGATAGTACTGCGGGATCTGGTGCGGCAGGAGCAGTCCCTTATAGACGATCGTGCTGCTGGACAGGCTCGGGATATAGAAATACTCGCGGCCTTCGATGGCCGATTCCCGCACCGCCCGCTCCACGCACTTGCGGATGACGTAGAGTTTCCGCTCGAATTCGTCTTCGGTGAAAATGCCGCGGGCGATAAAGACCTGCCGCATGAACGGTTCGGTCTTCCGGGCGATCACGCCGATGGCGTCGCTCTTGACCGGCACGTCGCGCCATCCCAGCAGCTTTGCCCCTTCGGCCTTGATGACGCGGGTGAAGAGCGTCTCGCATTCCTTCCGCGCTTCGGCGTCCGGCGGCAAAAAGACCATGCCGACCCCGTACTCCCCCGCGCCGGGCAACTTGATGCCGATGTCCTTGGCAGCGCGCTTGAGGAACTCATGCGGAACCTGCAGGAGGATGCCGGCCCCGTCACCGGTGCAGGGGTCGCAGCCCTGCGCCCCCCGGTGCGTCAGCGCCTCCAGCACTTGCAGTCCCTGCTGCACGATCTGATGGGATTTCTGCCCCTTGATATCGACGACGAACCCGATCCCGCACGAGTCCTTTTCGTGTTGGGGATCGTAGAGCCCTTG
>JRYJ01006718.1_pt1 | contig 20353 bp, 14 predicted proteins | sample 235371 | NCBI WGS metagenome assembly JRYJ01 (sample SAMN03074219, study PRJNA261477) | activated sludge metagenome | biome: Wastewater Treatment Plant; feature: Wastewater; material: Activated sludge; isolation source: activated biomass of a wastewater treatment plant treating hydrocarbon... ... | reverse complement strand
TCCGTGTTCATCTGTGGCTCGATTTTTTTCTGCCGGCGGCGGTCAGAAGATCGTAATCGTCGCTTTCCGCTTCAGTTCGTCGACGATCCGCTTGTATTCGCGCTCGGCAATCACGTTCGTGAGCTTCTTCTTGATCTCGGCCTGAACGGCGACGTCGAACGGTCGCAGGCCGGCGTATTCCCGGTTCACGACGCGGATCAGGTGGAAGCCGAAGCCGACGTCGAGAATGGCCGCTTCGCCGGGCTTGAGCGACCAGACGACGGGCTCGGCCTGGGCTGGGAGGATCGACCCGCGCTTCTGCCCGATGCCCATGCCGCCGCGAAGTTTGCCATCGCCGTCGTCGAACTCAGCCGCGAGCCGGGCGAAATCCTCTCCGCCGCGAACCCGAGTCAGCAGCCGTTCCGCGTGCTGACGCGCCGCCGCCGGGCTGGCGTGTTTGCTGGCGTCGATAAACAGCCCCTGCCACTGCACCGCGTCCTCGCTTGTGAACTCGTCCGGATGCCGTTGGTAATAGTCCCGAAGTTCCGGCAGGCTGATGCGGCTGACGATCGGATAGATCAGATTGCGGACGTATTCCATCATCATGAAGTTGCGTTCGGCCTGGCGTCGGAGTCCGGCGATGCTCATGCCCTGCGACTGCAACGCGGCTTTCAATTCCTCGTCGCTGGTCAGCTTGAGGGCGTCTTTCAGTTCGCGGATGCGCTTGTCGCCTTCCTTCGACGCTTCGCGCTTCAGATCGTCGAGGACCTGCGGGCGGTTCAGCGCCTTGAGCCGGGTGAACGCCTCGTCCAGGATCAGCTCGCGCTCGATGAGGCGATTCAGTTCGCGCTCGGTGATGCGCTGGATTACCTCGGCGCGTTTCTCCTCGGGGACCTGCATCAGTTCGGCGGCATATTGGCCGAGCGCTTCGCGCAGCTCGTCCTCCATGATCGGCACGCCGTTGACGCTGGCGCGCATGCGAATGGCGATGCCGGCCGCCGCGCCCGGCTGACCGGACGACGCGGGAACGATTTCCGGCGACTGGCTGCGCGTCGTGGAGGTCGAGGCCGGCGGCACGTCGGGGAGCAGACACGGCGCGTCGGCCAAGACCGCCTCGGCGTGCGGCCGAGCTGCGTCGCGCACTGCAATCATCTCGGCGCTCATGCATCCCGAGACGCCCAGCGCGACGGCGATGATCAACCCGGATGCGATCGTTGGCGCGCGCCCGCCCATGGCCGAGTCCCTGGCCGATGAGACCAATTCCCGCGTGCCGCTATACAGTCGCGGCCAGAAGATACAAGAGCGCCTGGCCCCTTGCGAATTGACCCACGCAAGACGACTGGCGAATCTGGAGCGGTTGCGCGCCGGTCACCGGGCCGCCGCGGCCAAGAACACTCACTTTTCACTCTGGCTGGCCGCTGGTCTGTGTCCCAGCGACCACAGATAGTGCTGGCTGCGCACGAAGAGCGAGCCGTTGGAGATCGCCGGCGTGGCCATGCAGATGTCGCCCATGGGGTTGACGGCCAGCAGTTCGAACGTCGGGCCGGCCCGGACCACGCGAATCTCGCCCTGTTCGGAGGTGAAGTATAGTCGGCCGTCGGCCGCGACCGGCGACGCCGTGTAGCTCACGCCGCCCAGCCGTTCCTTGTAGATCTCCTGGCCGGTCGCCGCGTCGAGGCAAGTCAGGATGCCGGCGTTAGAGCAGATGTAGAGATGCGGTCCATAGACAATCGGCGTGGGCATGTACGGACCGCCGCGCTGCTTGCTCCAGGCAATGTGGGCGTTCTGACTCTGGCCGTCGCGGAGCGAAACGTCGCCGCGAGCGCCCGGCCGGAGCGCGATGATCGGCTGAATCGGCCGATTGCCGCTCGTGATGAACACCCGCTCGCGCGTCGGCACTGGGGCGGGGATGGTACACTCGGATTTCTTGGCCAGGCGCCAGAGTTCACGGCCCGTCGCCGGGTCGTAGCCTCGGGCGTATTGCGACGCATTCGTGACAATCTCGACGTGATCGCCGGTGCGCCAGATCGTCGGCGAACTCCAGGATGGAATCTCGTCCCGCGGCGTGGACCAGACGCGCGAGCCGTCCTCGAGGCTGAATGCGGCGATGAACGAATCGCGGCTGACGTCGCATTGCAGGATCACAAGCCCGTCGTGAATGATCGGCGAACTGCCAAAGCCCCATTCGTATTCGCGGTCCATCGAGAAGCTCGAATCGAGATTGCCGAGATCGCGCTGCCAGAGCAGCCGGCCGTCGAAGTCATAGCAGTACATTCCTTCGGGACCGAAGCAGGCGACGACGCGTTTCCCGTCGGTGGCCGGCGTGCAATTCGCCTGGCTGCCCTTCAGGTGCCGCTTGCACTTCGGCACGCCCTCGCAGGCGGTGCGCTCCCAGAGAATGGCCCCGGAGTCACGATGCACGCACAGGGTCTTCCAGACGTGCCGGGTCGCGTCATCGACGGAATCGACGTCGCCGTAGTTGCCGATGCGCACCTTCGGATCGGGGTCGCCGCTGATGGCCGTGGTGACAAAGACGCGGTCGCCCCAGACGACGGGGCAGGAATGCCCGAGCCCCGGGATCGGCGTCTTCCAGCGGACATTGACGCCGTCCTTGACGTTCCACGTCGTCGGCGGATGCTGGCCGTCGGCCAAGCCGGTCGCATCCGGCCCGCGAAACGACGGCCAAGGCTGCGCCGCGACGACATTGCCGGCGCTATCGACGACCGACGACGCGACCTTCGGCGCCGGCTTCAGATCGGAGCGAAAGAGATGCGATTCGGCCGTAAAGCGCTTGACGACCAGCCGGACCGCCACGTCGCCCTGGCGTTCGAAGCGATACGAATTCCCTTCCTGTCCGATCGCCTCGAATTCGTCGCGGGCGATCGGCGCCAGGACCGACCCGCCGCCGGCGCCACCGCGGACCACGAGGGCATTGTCGATCAGTTCGACGGTGATCCGGGCGCCGTTGTCGCTTTCGTAGGCGCCGGTGAGCGGCTTGCGTTCCGCGCGCTCAGCGTCGCTCAGCGGCGGCAACGGCGTGGCGCCGCCGGCCGTGAGCAGTTCGCGCACCGGATTCTGGCCGCGCGACGCGGCGATCAGAGCGGCGCTTTGCACGATCGGCCGAACCTTTCCGGTCTCGAGCAGCGCTTGTGCGACCGCCTTGTTGCCGCGGGCCGCCGCCGCGAGAAAACACGGCTCGACGTCGCGCGCCCCGGCCTTGAGCAGCGCCCGGACGGTCTCGACGTGCCCGCCGCTGGTCGCGGAACTCAGCGGCGTCTGGTACCAGATCAGATCGCGGGCATTGACATCGGCCCCGCGGGCCAGCAGCAGGTCGATGATCTCCGTCTTGCCCTTGCCGGCGGCGATCCACAGGGCCGTGATGCCGATCTCATTCTTGGCATTGACGTCGGCGCCGACGTCGAGGGCCGCCTTGAGAGCCGCGACGTCGCCGTTGCGAACTGCCGACCAAAGCGCGTCCCGAGAGGGGTCGGCGGCGTTCAGCGCAGTCAGCGACAGCAAGCTAATCACTGCGCCAAGAATACACTCTCGATATGCCATCTCGGAAGTACCCACATGCCGAGGTTTCATGACGCGGATGATTGAGCCAGCGATCATCCTACATGATGAGTTGCGAGCGGGATCGGTCGACGACGCGGATTCGTCAATCTTGCGGTTGATGTGGCGTCGCAGTTCCCGGATGCGATCGGGGACCTTCGGTTCGGGCGGGATCTGAGGTGCGCGCGCCCCTCGCCCCCTCGCAATCGGCCGACCGGTCGTTATCGTAACATCCTGAGCGCCGGCGCCGCGGACGCGCGCCGCGCCGGGAGGGGATCGAAGTCGAGCTTGAGGACGAGCAATGCGCGAGCCGGCGGCCGACGCGCCTGGGCGTGACCGAAGAAAGGACCTGACGATGGCATGGGCATGCCTGATTGCCGCAGGGATCTTCGAGATCGGCTGGCCCCTGGGACTGAAACTCGGCTGGACCGACAGCGGCTTGCGGTTCTGGCCGCTGGCCTGGTCGGTCGTCAGCATGGCCGCCAGCGGAATCCTCCTCCTCATCGCCCAGCGCGCGATTCCGATCGGCACGGCCTACGCCGTCTGGACGGGACTCGGTGCGATCGGCACGTTCCTGGTGGGAATCGCCGTGTTTCGGGAGCCGGCCACCGCGGCACGCTTCGCCTGCGTCGGCCTGATCGCGGCCGGCATCATCGGCTTCAAGCTCACCGGCTCGGAACCCCTGACCACTTCCTGAGCCCATGGACACAGCCATCCGCTGCCGGCAACTGTTCAAGCGCTACGACGGCAAGCCGCCGGTCGAGGCCGTGCGCGGTCTCGACCTGGACGTCCGCGCGGGTGAATGCTTCGGATTGCTGGGACCCAACGGCGCCGGCAAGACCACGACGATCGAGATTCTCGAGGGGCTGCTCGACGCCACTTCCGGCGAAGTCGAGATTCTCGGCCGGCGCTGGAACGGCGACGCCGACGCGATCAAGCAGCGCATCGGCATTTCGCTCCAGGAGACCAAACTGTCTGAGAAACTGACTGTTCTGGAGACGCTCACGTTGTTCCGCAGTTTCTATCGCCAGGGGATCTCCCCGGTGGACGCGATCGCCCGGGTCGCGTTGCAGGAGAAGTCGCAGGCCCGGGTCGGCAAGCTGTCCGGCGGGCAGAAGCAGCGCCTGGCGGTGGCGTGCGCGTTGGTCGGCGATCCCGAACTGCTCTTCCTCGACGAACCAACGACGGGATTGGATCCGCAATCGCGCCGGCAATTGTGGGACATCGTGCGCGGTCTTCGGCAGCAGGGGCGCACCGTTCTCCTGACGACGCACTACATGGAAGAGGCGGAGCGGTTGTGCGACCGGGTGGCGGTCATCGATCATGGCCGATTGATCGCGCTCGGCTCGCCGCGCGAACTGATCGCTTCGCTCGGCGGCGAACACGTCATCGAATTGTCCTTCGTCAACGGCGATGGCGGCGACTTGCAACCATACGAGAAGCTGCCGGCGGTGCAATCGGCCCGGCGCGACGGTGACCTTCTGATCCTCTCGGTGACCGAACCGCACGTCGCCCTGCCGGCGCTCCTGGAGCGGATCGGCTCGCGGGGTCAAGACTTGGCGAGCCTCACCACGCGCCATGCCAGCCTGGAAGACGTATTCGTCACGCTGACTGGGCGGCATCTGCGCGACGACCTGGAGACAACCGCGGCATGAGCGCTGATCCGGAACCGCGCTATTCGCCTCTGGGCCAACTGATCCTGGCCCGGTTGCGCGAGTTCTACCGCGAACCCGAGGCCGTCTTCTGGGTCTACGGTTTTCCGATCCTGCTGACGCTGGCGCTGGGGATCGCGTTCCGCTCGAAACCGGTGGAGCAGATCGGCGTGGACGTGGTCGGCGGTCCGGGTTCCGCGGCCGTCATCGAGTCGCTGCGGAAGCACGATCGCTTCTCGGTCAAGGCGGTTGAGGCGGAAGCGGGCCGGCTGCGCTTGCGCACCGGGCGAACGGAACTGGTCGTCGTTCCCGGCGAGAGCGCCGGCAGCGTCGAATACTGGTCGGTGCCCACGCGGCCCGAAAGCCGGATCGCCTTGCGCGAGGTGGACGACGCGCTGCAGCGCAACGCCGGCCGGAAGGACCCGCTCACGATCGCGCAACGGGAGCTGGATGAGCCGGGCGGTCGCTACATCGACTTTCTCGTGCCGGGCCTGCTCGGCATGGGCTTGATGGGCGGCGGATTGTGGGGCGTCGGTTTTGCCATTGTAGACATGCGGCTGCGCAAGCTGCTGAAGCGATTCCTGGCGACGCCGATGCGAAAGAGCGATTTCCTTGCCGCGCTCCTCATCAGCCGGCTCGTGTTCATGATCCCCGAGGTGTTGATCCTGCTCGTCTTCGCCCGCCTGGCGTTCGGCGTGGCGATCGAGGGCAGCGTGTTGAGCGTGGTCGTACTGGTAGTCCTCGGCGCGTTCACATTCGCGGGAATCGGACTGCTCGTCGCCTGCCGGGCCAAGACGCTGGAAGCCGTGTCGGGCCTCATGAACCTGGTCATGTTGCCGATGTGGGTCCTGTCGGGGATCTTCTTCAGTTCCGAGCGGTTTCCGGATGCGGTGCAACCGGTGATCAAGGCATTGCCGCTGACGCCGTTGATCGACGCCCTGCGCGCGGTGATGCTGGAGGGGGCAACACTGGCGTCGCAGTGGCCGCGGCTCGCGCTGTTGGCCGCGTGGGGCGTCGTCACCTTCTTGCTGGGCTTGCGCTGGTTCCGGTGGAATTGATCGCTCCGGGAACCACTGCCGAGGACAGGACTTGAACCTGCACGGGGTTGCCCCCACTAGCTCCTGAGGCTAGCGCGTCTGCCAATTCCGCCACCTCGGCTGCGGACGTGCGAAGGCATCTTAAGAGCGGGCGGCGGCCGGCGTCAAGCCGCCGGGGTTCACCGAAGATTCGACACCGTGCCGGAGCGAGCGGTTCGCGCCGGTCATCGGTTGGCCCATTGAAATCACGCATGGACGCGGATGCACGCGGATCGATTGCGAAATCCTCACGGTGTTTTCACCACGGAGGCGCGGAGTTCGCGGAGGCGGGCCGCAGCCTTCTCAGTGCCCTCCGCGTCTCCGTCGTGAGTTTCTGTTAGTGCTTCACTTTCTTCTTGGCCGGCGACGACGGCGCGAAGTGTTCGCCGAACCGGTATTCCAGGGCGCGCAGGAAGTCCGAGATGGCCGAAATCTCGCTGATGTGGATCGGCTCGCTGGCGGAGCGGACCTGGGGCGTGATGTAATCGACCTTGTTGGACATGCACCAGTCGAGCGCGGCGCGGGCGGCTTGGCGCAGGGCGGTCAGACAAGCGCTCGGATCCGCCTGGGCGTTCCCGCCGAGATTGAGGAAGTTGACGGCGTCGGCCCATTTCCGCGGCTGATCGGGATCGCGCTTCCAGGCGTTGAAAATCGGATGCGCGAGGATCGACGACGTGGTGCGATACAAGTCGGATTGCAGTGACGGCGCGAGTGGAGCGCGAGCCGAGCCGCCGCTCCGCAGGCGAGCCGCCTCGGCGCGGCCCAGCGGCGTCAGGCGATATGTGTTCGGCCGGACCTTCTCCATGAACCCGAGCGTCATCGGGTTCTGCGGCTTGTGGCCCATGATTTCCATCATGACGCGCTTGTGATCAGGATGCTTCTGCTCGTAGCCACGCAGGCCGAAGCGGCTGTGTTCGCGCGTCCAGCTCGCGACGGTGAGATCCCATTCGGTGAATTCAGAGGCGCCGTTGGCCATCAGATCGTCGCCAGCCAACAGAATGACCTGCGCCGCGGTCAAGCGGGGACCGGATTGAGACATAGTTGCTCCGCGGAGGTGCCGGCATCCGTCCCGGACATCGTGCCAGTTCGTGGAGAATTCAGTTCCCTATAAAGCCAAAAACCGGCCGCGGAATGAACAGTCAGCTTCACCCGGAGCCGGAATCGTGAACTCCTTGCTGCCGCACAATCGCTACATTCGCTACAGAGCGCCGCCGGAAGGGACAGGCATCCGCGCTCTTGCCGATCGCCGAACCGCGGCGTTGCGGCCGCCGCTCACGCGAATCAGCATAGAACGGAGGCGCGGCCGTGACCAGCGGAAACTGGAAATTCTGCCGACCGACCAATGAACTTGACGGCTCCGCGATCGCGACCGAGAGTAGTCGCGGATTCCCGGATTTCGGACGAACCCTTGTGCCGCTGACTCTAACTTCACCACGGAGTCACGGCGATCGCGGAGACGAGCCAGGCAGATTTCGGCTGGCTCCGAGTTCTCCGCGCCTCCGTGGCGAGAACGCTTGGCGGATTTCGAATGACCTCCTCGCTATCAAATTGGACCGTGCGCGAGTTTCACCCGATCGATGCGCCCGGCATTGTCGAACTTGTCTGCGAGGTCTACGGCGACGGCTACTATCCGCCGTCGCTGTACGACGCGGAGGAGATCGTCTCTCGCAACGCGCGGGGTGACTTGATCTCGGCCGTGGCCGTGGCCAGCGACGACGTGGTCGGCCACTACGCACTGGAGCCGACGGAGTCGCGGACGATCGCCGAAGCCAGCGACGCCATCGTCGCGCCCGAGTTTCGCCATCACCACCTCATGGAGGAGATGCGTACCTGTCTTCGGGCCAAGGCGGAACACGCCGGCCTGACTGGCGTCGTCGGCTACGCCGTGACGAATCATCTCTTCTCGCAAAAGGCGGAAGAGCACTTCGGCGCTCATCCGTGCGGCGTGACGCTGGGACTCTGGCCAAAGTCGTACCACAACCTGCCCGAACCGCTGCCGCAGCGCATGAGCTTCGCGGTGTATTTCAAATACCTGCGGCCGGCAAGCGAGACCGTTCACGCGGCCACGGACCACGAAGAGATGCTGGCCCGAATCGCCGCTCAGTGGAACCTGGTGATTCGCCGGCCGACGCCGGCGCCGATCCCGGCCGCCGGCTCGATCTCGGTGCATTGCGAGCCGGACGTGCAATGCGCCACGATCCGGGTTCAGCGCGTCGGCCGGGACACGGCCGCGGCCGTGCTCTCGGCTCGGGATGACCTGATCGGCCACGGTGTCGCGGCGATTCTCCTCGACTTGCCGCTCGCGCAGCCGGCGACCGCGGAACTCTGCCGCGAACTGGAACGGCATCAATTCTTTTTCAGCGGACTCGGACCGGCGTTCGCGGCCGACGGCGACGCGCTCGTGCTGCAGTGGCTGGCCGAGGACCTCGATCCGTCGCTGGTGCAGATCGAGAATCCACTGGCGGCGGCAATGTTGAAGTACGTGGATCGCTGCCGGCGTGCGGGGCGGAACTGATCGTCAGCTGACAGCCGATTTGAAGTTCGGATGTATCGCGACACAATTTCGACTTTTTTCTTGACGCCGCAGATTGCCCAATTATCCTACATGACAATTCGCTCAAGGGCCTTCGCATTGCGCTGAGCCCCGGGGCTGGACTCGCAACCAATGAGGTCGATCGATGCGCGCCCGTCGTCTTGGAAAACTCCTGTTCGTGTTCGCAATCGCGGCCGCCTGGCTGGCTGCGGCACAAGCCGCTCATGCGGCCTTCGTCGTGTCGTACTACAACTTCAACACTTACAACGGCACGGACCTGACCATCAGTCCGAACCAAGGCGCCGGATCGATCACGATCAATCCGCTCGGGTCAGGGTTCACTGGCAACTTTAGCGGGTCCACGATCAACGCCCTGGGCGCTGATCCAGCCGGCACGTCGCTGTCGCTCATCGCCGGCACGAGTCAAGTGAACAACGGCGCGAGCATCACGATTCAGTTCTCGACGCTCGGGCTTACCGACATCGCGTTGTCATTCGCCACGCAGCGGACGTCGACCGGCTTCAGCAGCAATCAATTGGCGTACAGTCTCGACGGCGTGAACTTCACCAACTTTGGAAGTCCGATCACGCCGGCAAGCAGCTTCGCGCTGGTGACGTTCGATCTGAGTTCGATCACGGCGTTGAACAACCAGGCGACCGTTTATCTGCGTTACACGCTCAACGGCGCGACGAGCAACGCCGGGAACAACCGGATCGACAATTTGCAAGTCACCGCGATCGCGGTGCCCGCGCCGGCGAACCTCGCGCTGGCCGCCATCGGCGGGCTCTGCTTCGGCATCCGACGGCTCCGGCGATCGTGAAATCCCGTCGATTGGCGCACCGGCCGCGGGCTCGGCAGATCGCCGTGGCCGCGGCGTTTTCGGCCGCTTGACCCCCGCCGTAGAATCGCGCGAAAACGACGACCAGCCGCCGTCCGCTCCCTGGTGGGAGCGGAGCGATCGGGTTGTCCCGCGTCGGAGCCTCGTTCGATGGATCAGTGGAAGCTGTTGGCCGGCGGCGCCCTCATTGGCGTCCTCGCGAGTTGCTGGAGCAAAGTCAAGGAGATCGCCTGGCGATTTGCCAATGTGCTCATTCAGCACGTCGAAGTGCCCAGCGAGGCCGCTCACCACGCGCTCACGGCCTATTTGCTCGCCAAGTTCCCCCGGTCGCGCGCTTACGATCGCATGTACAGCGCCAGCTACGAGTACCTGCGCGACGGGCGGTACGGCCTGATTCCTTACGAGATCTTCGGGCACCGCACGCTCATTTTCTGGAACGGCTGGTTCCCGTTCCTGTACGTCAACGCCGTCGAAAAAAAGGCGAAGTCATCGAGCCAGCGCGGCGAGGGCGATTCCAACGCCGCGAAGGTCTACGCAACGATCACGTTTCTGCGCGGCACGCTCGACGTCGAGTCGATTCTGCGAGCGGCTTGCGATGCGACCAATCATTTGTCCTGGTCCGTCGCCAGCGCCGAGGAGCAAGCCAAACACCGGTTCGTGATTCACTACGTCCCGAACCGCGGCCGAAGCGACGAGGAATCGAACTACGGGTCCAATGGCCTGGCGTGGTATCAGCAAGGCTACTACCGATTGCTGTCTCACACCCCCGATCAGCTCGGGAAAGCGCCGCTGCACAACGGCCGGGCGCTCGACAATCTCATCTTCCCGCGCCGGGTGAAGGACCTGATTCAGGAGATCGAGCTTTGGCGGAACAATCGCCAGTGGTACCTGTCGAAAGGCATCCCGTGGAAGCGCGGCTGGCTGCTCTATGGGCCGCCCGGCATCGGCAAAACCGCCTTGGCCCGAGCCTTCGCCGAAGACCTCAACATGCCGATCTATGTCTTCAATCTCGCGGAAATGTCGAATCACGACCTGATCCAGGCGTGGACCGAGATGCAGGTCAACGTTCCCTGTATCGCCCTGATCGAGGACATCGACAACGTCTTTCACGGCCGGGAGAACGTGGCCCGCAAGACTCACATGATGTCGATGCTGTACGCGCCGCGGAACGAGGGTGAGAGCGACAAGAAAGGCGTCGCCGGACTCACGCCGTTGACATTCGACTGCCTCTTGAACTGTCTGGACGGAGTCGAGCGGGCCGACGGCGTATTCACGATCATCAGCACCAACGACATCAGCAAGGTGGATCCGGCGCTGGGACAGCCGCGAAAGCTCCCCGACGGATCGATGGAGTTCATTTCCACGCGGCCGGGCCGGATCGATAAGGCGGTTGAACTGACCTACATGGACCCGGCCGACAAGAAGCTTTTGGCCCAGCGCATCCTCGGCGATTACCCGGACGAGTATCGGTCGATGCTGGCCTTTATCGACCGGTACCCGGCGTTGCAGGAGACGCCGGCTCAGTTTCAGGAGCGGTGCGGGCAGATCGCGCTGGCGCGGTTCTGGCAGGAGCAGCGCCGTGACGGCCAGCCGCGACCATCGGCGGCGCCCTGGCCCATGCGCGAACCGACAGCCGCGGAAATGCGCGAGTGCGAGTCGTATTGGGCCCTGGCGGAGTAGAAATCGGGCTTCGTCGACCGTCGGCTACGCTTCCGACACTGGTCCGAATCGCCAGCTGACGGCGATTTTGATCTCTGAAACCCGCAGCCGAATTCCCGATTTTTCTTGCATCGACGATTTGGAATCGTTTTGATGGGCGTGAACTGGCCTGCCAGGCCCGCGCTCGCGTCTCATGACCGGATTGGGGGTTCGCCATGCGTTTGCTCGTTCTGCCGGTGATTGCATTGATGCTGGTGATTGCTGGTCCAGCGCCCGCTCAACTGATCGTCGGCAACGATCAGTCGGGAACGGCGACGATTTTCAACGTCAACGTCCTGACCGGCGTAGCCACCCCGATTTATTCCAGCAGCGGCAACGCCGCCAAGCCCTGGGGTATGGCCTACGATCACTCCACCAACCCGCTGTATTGGAACAACGGCTCGCCGCTGTACAGCTCGCCGTTCGGACCGACACTGACTCCGACCAATCTCGGCACCATGACGTTCAACGCGGCCACCGTGAACTTCGTGGCGCTGAGCTTTGCCAACGGCAAGCTTTACGGGACTCGCAACATCGCCACCGAGGCCGTCTACGAAATCGACCCGGTGACTCGCGATGCGACGCAGATATACGTCTACCCGACGGCGTTCGACTTCGGCGGGCTGGATCACGATGTGACGACGGGCAAGTTGTATGGGCTGACCGACGCCGCTCCGACTGGCAATTCGCCGGGCTTGTACGAGTTTGATCTCGTGGGCCAGACTCAGTTTTTCCGCGCGCCGTACCCGGCCGGAGAGACCGACATCGACGGCCTGGCGGTTCACAACGGCATCGCCTACTACGTGACCGACGGCCCGAATACGACTCAGGCCAATTTCTACGTCTTCGACATCGCCACGGGCACGCAGATCGGCACGCTGCCGTCGCCGTTCACCGGGTCGGGCACGTTCAGTGCGGCCACGTTCGTGCCGGAGCCGACGTCGCTGGCGCTGGCCGCGATCGGCGGGGCCTGCCTCTGGCAATTGCGTTCGCGGCGGACTCGGCTTAGCGATTCGCCAGTGTCAGCGACTTGATTCGTTCGATCGTCGCCCTTCTCGCGGCGACGTCGTTCGCCAATCGCTCGGCCGTGGCGCTGTGCGCCGCGGCCGATTCCGTCAATGTCTTGATCGCCGCCTGCTTGGCTGCGAGCGCATCGGCGGCGGCTTTTGCCGGGCCGGCGATATCCGCGGCGGCCTTCTGAGCGGCGGCGAGTTTCTCCGTCGCCGATTTCGCCAATGCCGCTGCGGCGGCATGGGCCTTCTGTGCCGCGTCCAACTCGGCCGCCGCTTGAGTCGCGATCTGCTCGGCCGACTGCACCGCCTGCTTTAACTCCGGATTGTCCGGCGCCTTGGCGGCGGCATCTTTGATTTTCGCGGCGGCCTCGGCGAACGCCTTGGCTTTCACGTCCCGGCCCTGAAGCACCTGCTGTGCGGCGCCGACGGCGGCCTGGGCGGCATCGGCCGGGGGTTTGGCCGCGGCGACGGCGTCGGCCACGACCCGCGCAATGTTGGCTGCATCCGCCGCGGATTTCTGCAGCGCGCCCAACTCTCGGTTGGCCGCTTCGAGTGCCGCCCGCGCCTGATCGCGCGCCGCCGTGACCTTCGCCAGCTCCCCTTCCCGCGCCGCAAGTTCTTGAGTCATTGCGGCGATGCGCTCGGCGGCGCTGGGCGGATTGGTCGTGATCTCGCCGAGGCGATTGCCGTCGGCCGTGGACCAGACGCGCAGCGTGCCGGCGAGGTCCCCAGCCACAACGGCGCGGTTGTTGTGCCAGGCGGCGACGCGCAGCCCCACGTCTCCCAGCGGTTCAAAGGCGCGCTTTTGAGCGCCGGCCTGATCCCAGAGCTTGGCGACGCGGTCCCGCCCGCAACTGGCGATGTGCCCGTCGTGCAGGAATCGGACCGATTCGGCGCCGCCGCCATGAGCCGCCCATTGACGCACTTGCCGGCCGTTCTCCATCTCCCACAGCCGTACTGTGCCGTCCTCGCTCGACGACGCCAGGATGTTCGAGTCGTCCCGCCAACTCAGATCCGTGATCGCCAGCGCGTGGCCGCGGAGCGTGAAGTATTCATTGCCGGTGTGCGCTTCCCAGACAAACATGCCGGAACTGCGGTCGCCGGTTGCCAGCAGCACGCCGTCGGGACTGAACTCGATGGCCGTGATCCAGTCGGTGTGTTTCTTGATCTCGCGGACCAGTGAGCCGTCAGCCGTCGAGTAGATACGGATCGTCTTGCCGGGGCCGCCGAGCGCGATCTGAGTCTGATCGGCGGAGAGATCGGCGGCGAGGATCGCGTCGTGCTCGTCGCCGACCTCGACGAGCAGTTTGCCGGTCGCGACGTTCCAGAGGGCGACTTTTCCGGATTGCCCGCCGCGGCCGCCGCCAGCCAGGAGCAGTTGGCCGTTGCGGCTGAACTTCAGTACGTTCACCTGCCCGTGCGGGAAGGGCAGCGCGCCCAAGGGCGCCAGGGCCTCCGCGTCGAGCAGCAGGACCTCCTTGGGCCCGGCGACGGCCAGCAGCGGCGACCACGGGTTGGCCGCGAGCGCGGTCACCGCGACGGGCCGCGGCGTCGGCGGGTGCGGCGAAGGCAGCCCGACCGACGGCATCGGCGGCGGTCCCGGCGGCCGGCCGCGGACAATCGACGCCAGCGCCACCTCGGTCTTCGGCTTGGCCGCGACGGCCGGTTTGCTCGCCGCCGTCTCCGGCGCGCCCTGGTCAATCCAGCGGCGGAGCGTCTCCAAGGCCGGCGCCGCCATCATGCTCCCGTCCGGAGGCATCTTCGGTTCCGCCTTGTGGGCCGCCAGAAGCCACAGCCGGCTATCGTCCGGGTGACCAGGCTTGACCACGGCGCCGGAACTGCCGCCCTCCATGAGCTTGGCGTAAGTCGAAACGTCCAGCCCGCCGCGAGACTTGTCGGCATTGTGACAGTTCAGACATTTCTCGCGCAGGACCGGCAAGACGTGATCGGCGTAGGTGACCTTCGGCGAATCCGCGGCCCACGTCTCGGGCGAGACAGCGAAGACCAAGGCGAGCACGAATGCGCGACGGCGCGCAAACACGAACCTCCGGTTTGTCGTGCTTTCGATCTGAACTGTATTCGTGACCGAGTCGTTCATGGCGATTCAATGATTGAACATGAACTCGCGGGTATTGAGCAGCGCCCAGAATACGTCCTCGAGAGCCTTCTGCTTGTCCGCCTGCGCCTCGATGAGTTGCAGCACGTCGGCGCGCTCCTTCTCGGTCGGCTTGCGGCACAGGCAGCGGATGTAAAGATCATCGACGATCTCAGCCGGTGGTGTATTGTCCTTGAGCTTCCGCGCGATCACGCCGCCCTGCTGAATCTTCGCAGTCGTGGCCGAGCCATTGAGGAGGTGCAGCGACTGCGACAGCGTCGGCTCGAGTTTGACTTCGCAGGAACAAACGGTTTCACGCGATGCCCGGCCGAAAATCGTCAGGAAGTACGTGCTGGTCGCGCCGTCGGCGATCTGCACGGCGCGAGCGCCGAGCGGCAGGCCGGGAAACTTGTTCTTGGTCTCCGTCACCTGGCTCAGGCAATCGAGCAGCGATTCCGCGCGGATGCGGCGAATCGGGGCTCGGGCGAAGTTCCGGGTATCGCTTTCATTCGACGGCTTGGCGCGCGTCGAAAGCTGATAGGTGCGCGACAGGCAGATGTCGCGGACCAGCTTCTTGAAGTCGTACTTGTATTCAGTGAATCGTTTGCCCAGTTCCGCCAGCAGTTCCGGGTTCGAAGCCGGGTTCGAGATGCGCACGTCGTCCACTTCGTGCACGATTCCCTGTCCGAAGAAATGGGCCCAGACGATGTTGGCGAGATTGGCGGCAAAGTACGGATTGTCCGGCGAGGCGAGCCAATCGGCCAGCACTTGCCGGCGATCTTTACCCGTCACGTCCGGGATCGCGCCGCCGAGGAACTTCGGCGGCATGACCCGACCGGTGACCGGGTGCTGCTGCTCGCCGCCGCCAGTGTTGAAGATCACGACCTCGCGCGGATCATCGCCCTGCTTGCGGCCGATCTGGCGGAAGAACGCCGCAAAACCGTAGTAGTCGTCCATCGTCCAGCGATCGAACGGGTGATTATGGCACTGCGCGCATTGAATGCGCATGCCCATGAACACCTGAGCGACGTTCTCCGCGACTTTGAGGATGTCGGTTTCGCCCTGGTAGAAATTGGTCGCCGGACTCTGGAACGTGCCGCCGCTGGCCGTCAGCAATTCGCGCACCCATTCGTTCACCGGCACGTTGCGCGCGATCCGATCCTGCAACCACGTGAAATACAAGAGCATCGCCTTGTAGCTGACGGTGTTCGACGAGCGGACCTGGAGGAGTTCGGCCCATTTCAGCACCCAGAGTTCGGCGAACTCCTTGCGGCTGAGGAGCTCATCCACCAGCTTGGCACGTTTTTCCGGTGATGGATCAGCCAGGAAGGCGCGGTACTCGGCCGGCGTCGGCAGCACGCCCACAATGTCGATCGTGACCCGGCGGAGAAACTCTTCATCGGTGCAGAGATCCGACGGCTCGATGCGCAGCTTTTTCAACTTGGCGTGGACGAGCGCGTCGATGTAGTTGTTTTCCGGCGTCTCCGGCCAAGCGAACTGCAAATCGCGCGGCAGGATGATGGCCGGCACGCCGACGGTGAACGTGGCGAATCGCGCCATGATGAACGCTTCGCCTCGGTCGCCGGCCGTGACGACGCCGTCGGGGCCGACCTTCGCCGAGGAGTCGTTGTTCGACAGAAACAGCGCCAGCGGCGTCACGTCCCGAACCGAGCCATCGGAATAGCGGGCGCGCACGGTCAGTTGCTGCCGTTCGCCAGCACCATTGAGCACCATCGAGGGTGGATAGAGGTCGACAGCGACCGGCTTGGGAACGTCCGGCGGATCGGCCGGGGCGCCAGCCTCCAGCCAGCGGATCAACGTCTGATGCAACTCATCGCCCGGCTCGATTTTCTTGCCGCCCGTGTGCGGCACGGCCCCGGTCGGTTTCTCGACCAGCAGACATTCGCTCGGCAGCGCGAGGTTGATGCGTCGGCCCGGGAGTTCGCGCGTCAGCCGGTAATGATCCCCAGCCGGGTCGAAGCCGAACAGGCTGAGGCGAAATCCATCCTTGCCCCGGGCGGCGCCGTGGCACGAGCCGGCGTTGCACCCGGCCCGCATGAATACCGGCATCACNNGCACCGATTGGCCCGCGAACTCGACGGCCATTTCACCAGTTCCATCGGCCGACGGCGCCAACACGTTCCCGCTTCGGCTGACGAGCGCGGGATTGGAGAACGTGACCTGGGCCTCGGCCGTCACGTCGCGCGTGATGCCGTCCGCGAAGGTGGCCTGGACAACGATGCGCTGCCGGGCGCGCGACGACTGCAACGCGATGTCCGGCGGATAGACGGCGAGCTTTTCAAGCGGCGCGGCGGCAAATGAAGCACTGCAAGATTGCAGCACCATGACCAGCATCAGCTTTGGGAAGTTCTCTGCGATCAGCGATTTCATGGTTCAGTTATCCGCAGGCGTTCGATTGCGCCAATAGCCCGAGCGTCGACTGCCATGTGCCACGGCCGCAATCCAAACGTGATCCTCGAATTCAATGAAATAGTTCGCCCACGGAAATCTCGCTGACACGCATTCGCGAAACTCCGTGTCGCCGTACCTGGCGAATGCATCCGGGTCGCGCCAATCTTCGAGATTGCATTCTCCGCGGCTTCACAGAATGACAACCCGAATCCTGTTCGCTGTTTCTCGATTTAAGCGACGGCATCGAGAAACTCGGACCTAGCCTCGGAATGAAATCGGTTGAGCTTCATCAATGGCGATTCCTGGCTTCTGCCAACACTTCGTCACCGGGAATTCCATTCTCTTTTCCGCTCTTAATCTCCTCCCAGCTCCGATTGGGCGTGGCAATGAACTCAGCGTCGTTGTCGGCGTTCGTCAACGATTCCGACAACGTTGCAACAAGAAACTCCCGGTCGCCCTCCCACAGCGCGAGGAGTTCGGGCAGCTGCTCTTGTGCGGCGTCGGACATGATTGTGCTTCGATTCATCGCTTCGAGCTTCCACCCTTATTGTTGCCCTTCTCCCGCTCTTCTTGTTCTTTTCGCAACTGCTCCAGGCGCGAGAGGCGTTTCTCGCCGGCGGGCGGCGGCGGAGCGGCGGCCGGTTTCGCGGTTGGAGGCGCGCCGGCGGCGGCAACGGCCGGCTTGTCCACCCGCAGTTCCGACTGACCGACGTTCTGCACCACCGGCTCGCCGTTTTGAGTCAACACGATCTGACAGAACAAGTTCTTGTGCGTGCCTGCCGGAGCATTGCCTTCCAGCGTGATCGGAAACGCGATCTCCTTCGCGTCCTTGGTCAGATCAACCTCTGGAGCCGTGACGTGAGCCGGCAGCCCCATCAGCTTCACCTTGGCCGCGCCCTCCCACGGCGTCGCCACCTGCACCTTGCCGAACATCGTGGTCGCCTTGCCCTGCTCGCCCATCGCCCGCTCGAGATTGATCGCCAGGTACGGCGGCGCCACGTCGATCTTCGCCAATTGCGACGACACCCAGACCGGCCCGTTGCCGACAGTCGCCACGCCCCAGACCGCATACTTCCATGCCCGAACCGGCGCGCCGCCGCTGGCATTGATCGGCAGCAGCGTTTCATTCTGTCCTTCCGGGATCGTCACGGCGCCAGCGGAGCCAATTCCCGGCGGATTGTACAGCGGGTAGATCGTAATCGGCGCCGTGAACCCGGCCTGTCGCTCCGCGACAATCTTCAGATTCATCGAGCCATTATGAACGAGCGGCGCCTTCGGCTCGACGATGCTGATCCGGAACGGCGCCGGTTCCGTCACGGCCACGGGAACCTTCCCGGCCGAATAGGTCCAATAGGTAGCGTTGTTCGGCGTGCCGTAGACCAGTTCCGAGATCAACCGGAACCGACTCGTGAACGGCTGCTTCAAGTCCGCGGGTTTGGCGACGAACTCGGCCAGCGACCCGCCCAGGGGCGCATCCGCCGCGGCTTCGAATACGATGGGCGTCAATCCCATGAACGCCGGCGTCGGCTCGATCACGGCCGAAACTTTCGCCGGCAGGCCCGCCGCGTCGATCAGCACCTCGCCTCCGACGTTCGCCCGGGTCACGGTGACGAACGTGGCGTATCGGTTGCCGCGCGGCACGGCGATCCACTGCCGATCCTGCGAAAACTGCGCGAACTGCGGCACGGCGACCGTCACGGACGGCGCCGGCGGCGCGATCTCGAGCCGATAGACATAGGTCGGGCCGCCCTTGTAGAGGTGATCGCGCACGCCGACGACGTAGTCGCCGTCCGCCGGAGCCGTGAATCGCAGGTAACTATCCGGCGTGCCGGGGTTGTCGTCATTCGATGCGATCATCGCGCCGGCGGGATTCAACACCCAGATCACCGGATCGAGCGGCGAGCCGAGCCGGCGCGCGAAGCAGGCGACGTCGAACACCTGCCCGGCCTTGGCCGCGAAGCGGAAGTGATCGTGATCCTTTTCCTTTGCAATCACGCCATTGAAGGCGCACGGCGCGGTTCCCGGCGTCGCCTGAGACGGAGCATCATTCGGCTCCACTTCGGGAACATTGGTCAGTTCGTTGACGCGGATCGGTATACCCGACGGGCTGATCCCTCCGCCATCTTCGGCATGAAGCGAAAAGCGGCCCGTGGCCGTCGCGGGCAGCTTCACGGTGCGCGTCAGCTCGCCGGACGGATCGCCGATGAAGCGGAACGCGACCTCCTCGCCGGGCTTGCCGCCAAGCGGGAGCACGGCCGTCGGGCGCGGAAATCCGCCCACGTGCAGCCGATAGTGGCACAGGTTGTTGCCGCGAAAGGCGCTTTCGCGCACTTGCACGATGTATTTGCCGTCCTCCGGCGCGAGCACCGACAGACAGCCGTCCTGCCGCAGCAGCGCCGTGTCGTCCGCGATGGCGAGTTCGAAGCGCTTTGCATCCAGCAGCGTGACGCACGGATCGAACGTGCCGACGTTGGGATTGCTGGCGAGCCGGAGACCTTCAATTTCGATGCTGATGCGCTGGCCCTTCTTGACGTCGAACGAGAAATAATCGACGTCTTCGTTGGTCACCGTCCCGTGGACCGTGCAACCGAAAGGAATCGCCTGCGGCGCGGCGAAGTCGTTGTTCGGTTCCTTTTCATCGATGATCGGCAGCGTACCGACCCAAAAGGTCCGCAGCTCGCTGACGCCGGTGGCGGTTCGCAGCCGCAGCGCGTGTTCGCCGAGCGGACAATCCGGCGCGATCTTGATCGCGGCGACGACCTGATTGTCCTTGGCTTCGAGCTTCGACACGGCAATGCCAGGCTCGTACCACAGGATTTCCTGGGCGTCGGCAAGTCGGGCGCCGCCGAGCGTCAGATTGATCTCCGTGCCGCGCTGCCCGCCGCGCGGCAGAACCGACGTAACCGTCGGCGACGCGGCTTGCAGTTCGCCGCAGAGAAGAAGCGCGACCAGGCTCGCCGCGACACGCCGCGGAGCGCGCGCCATCCGCGCTCTCCAAAGAACTCGCGGCGCGTTCAACGTGCTCGTGCTCATGCGAGCAGATCCTTCCGCAAATGCCCGTCATCGACGATGGCGATCGGGCGATTGCCCGCGGCCATCAACTTCTTCTCCGGCTCGATGCCGAGCAGATGATACAGCGTGTACGCCAGGTCCTCGACCGTGAGCGGATCGTCCTGCGGCTCCGAGGCGGTCGGATCGGAGGAGCCGTAGACGGCGCCTTCCTTGATCCCGCCGCCGGCGAGCACGATGCTGAAGACCTTGGGCCAGTGGTCGCGCCCGGCGGTGGCGTTGATCTTCGGCGTGCGGCCGAACTCCGTCGAAACCATCACGAGCGTGCTGGCAAGCAAACCGCGGGCGGCCAGGTCGCGAATCAGGGCGGCAAAAGCCTGATCGAATTGCGGCAGTTGAGCGCGGGTGCCGCCGGTAATGCCGGCGTGGTAGTCCCAGCCGCCGTACGTCAGCGACACGCACCGGACGCCGGCCTCGACGAGCCGGCGAGCCA
>JRYJ01003339.1_pt1 | contig 20356 bp, 24 predicted proteins | sample 235371 | NCBI WGS metagenome assembly JRYJ01 (sample SAMN03074219, study PRJNA261477) | activated sludge metagenome | biome: Wastewater Treatment Plant; feature: Wastewater; material: Activated sludge; isolation source: activated biomass of a wastewater treatment plant treating hydrocarbon... ... | reverse complement strand
CGCCGACATCCATGTACTCGATGAACCGGACCTCCGCTCCCACCGTTTTGCCGTACTCGATCAGGTCGATGAGCTCATCGTCGTTGTATCCCTTGATCACCACCGTATCGAACTTGAGCGCGGGGAAGCCGGCTTTGACCACAGCCTTGATGCCCTCGAACACCTGATGGTGCAGGTCGCGCTTCGTCAGGGCGCGAAACCGATCGGCCCGCAGGGTGTCCAGACTGACCGTGACGCGGTGCAGTCCCGCGAAGGACAGATCGGCCGCTTGATCCGCCATCAACACCCCGTTGGTGGTCAACGCAATGTCCGTGATCCGCCGATTCTCGGATAGCATGCGGACGAACCGAGGCAGATCGCGCCGCAACAGCGGCTCCCCGCCGGTCAATCGCACCTTGTCGACCCCCAAATCCGTGAAGACCCCGACCAGTTCGGCCATTTCCTCGAACGTCAGGATGGTCTCACGCGGAAGCCAGGCGTAATCGTCCTCCGGCATGCAGTATTTGCAGCGGAGGTTGCACCGATCCGTCACGGACACGCGCAGGCTTTGGAGCGGGCGCCCAAGTCGATCGATGATGTTCGAAATCGGCTGAGTCATGATGCGTGACGATCCGGGAACAAAGACCTTAGACCGTAATCACAGCGTCACAGGCAGTTTACGGATGTTCTTCGACCCAGACCTCCCCCTCCGTCGTATGTTCCAACTTCCAGATGGGGGTGATCTGCTTCAATTCGTCGATGGCCCATTTGCAGGCTCGAAATGCCTCGGCGCGATGTTCGGCGCCCACGATGATGAGGACGATGTTCTCCCCGATGTTGATTTCCCCGTACCGATGCAGCACCAAAACCTCGATCACGTCGAAATCCTTGAGGGCCCGCTCGCGGATTTCGCGCAGCTTCTTCTGTGCCATCCCCTCGTAGTGCTCGAAGGTGATGCTGTCGACATCCCGGCCTTTCGAGCGATCCCGGGCCGTCCCGAGGAACATGGCGATCCCCCCGATGCGCTTCGAGCGGGCCCGCACGCGGCGGAGTTCCTCATCGATGGAAAAATCCTCGCGCTGCACCCGGACGAGCATGGGGTCATCCTTTACGACAGGAAGCTCTATCTTCGTCGCCTGTTCCAGGCTCATCTCCCACTCCTTTGTTCACTAAACATACTCAAGACGACAAACCGTACCTCGTGCAGCGCATCTCGTATCCCGCAAACGACGCATCACGTTTCTCATCTTCCGCCGGCGAACGGTGGCAACAACGCAATCTCGTCTCCGTCCTTCACCGTCAGATCCTCATGCGCAATTTCCTGGTTGACGGACACGAGCACCTTTTTCTTGTGCAACAATTCGCCGATCTGCGGATACGCCGCATCGATAGCTCCGACGAGATCCTTCACCCGACGGTTGTCGCCCAGCGGCAACGACAGAGTCGCCTGGTTTCCCGCCAGCATTTTCGTCATGCCGAACAGCCGAATCGTGATCATGCGCCCTTATCCTCGACCCGGGACTCGGCCGTCTCTCAAGTACGTCCCGGACTTTCCACCCGATTTGGACAACAGACAAACCTCGCTGAAACTCATCCCGCGATCCACCGCCTTGCACATGTCGTAGATCGTCAAGGCGGCGACCGACGCCGCCGTCATGGCCTCCATTTCGACGCCGGTAGGCCCAGTGGTTTTGACGGTGGCGGTGATGGTAATCGCGCACCGCCCCTCACGATCGGGCTGGGAATCTTCCTTAAAGGAGATATCGACACTGGTCAGCAGGATAGGATGGCACATGGGGATGAGGTCCGGGGTTTTCTTGGCGCCCATGATCCCCGCGACCTGAGCCACCGCCAGGACGTCACCCTTGGCGATCTTACCGCGTTGTATTTTTTCCAGGGTTTCCGGTTGGAGGAAGACGACCGCTTGAGCCGTCGCGGCACGCTCGGTCGAGGGCTTGGCCCCGACATCGACCATCCGTGCCCGCCCCGACTCGTTGAAATGGGTAAACTCAGCCATTTTCCACGCGGAATCAGCCGGTTGTCGCGTCCGAACCGTCGAATTATAGGAGCCCACGAAAATAGGAGTCAAGAAGGAGTGGCGAGGCACGATGGAGCTGCCCTCGTGCGGCGCCCGCACCGGCCTAATCAGAACCGTCCTCGCATCCGAAGGGGAAAAGGGGTTTTTGACAGAGGACGCCGTCTTGGTATGGTTGAAGGGAGGCGTCGCTTGCCATGGCCTCGGAGCCCCTGATGATGCTCTCGCCACGCACAGTCCTGGCTCTGGTTCTCCTGGCGGGCCTCCTCGCAGGCTGCAATGCCAGCGAGGACATGGCTCGCTCCGAAGAAGAGGTCTCCCGCTTTCACCGGCTCATGGCGGCCGGCAAGTCCCATGAGATCTACCTGGACTCGGCCGACGACCTCAAGAACGCTGCGTCCGAACAGGACTTCTCGAAGCTCCTTCAGACCATTTCCGCCAAATTGGGTCCGTACCGATCCTCGGAGCGTCTCTCCTGGCACGTGAACTACCTCGCCTCCGGCACCTATGTGGCTCTGGTCTTCCAATCCAAATTCGAGCGGGGCCCCGCCACCGAGCAGTTCATGTATCGCATCTCGGACCAGGGGCCGCTTCTCGCCGGCTACCATATCAACGCGAACGCGCTGGTCCTCAACTAGCCGTCCCGTTCGACTCGAATCCCCGCGAGGGAAATTCCTAGTTCTCACCCGGGCGGCCAGAGCGGTAGAATACTCCCGTCCTCATCGATACGGAGCTCCAGCCGCATGATGCTCAGGGCCATTCTCCTCTCGCATTTGGTTCTTGTCGTGCCTGCTCTCAATCCCATTCCCGAGATCACCGCACGCCTAGCCACGGAAGCACGGGAGACCGTAGCGGTGTCGGATCGCGGGCCCCTCCATGATCCGCCGGTCGCCGAAGGGGTGGTGGAGCGCTACGTGATCGATCCGCGCGGTGAAATCGAAGGGCTGTTGCTGACCGACGGAGCGCACATGTACGTGACGTCGCGGGCGGCCGACCAGCTCCTGCACGCCATTAAACCGGGCGACCGAATCAGGGTGTATGGTCTTCGCGGCGAAGACTCGAAGCTCATCCGGCCCGACATCATTCGCAATCTTTCCAACGGCACCACCTTCACGGTCCCCCTCCGGCTCGATCTCCCGATGTACGAGCAGGAGCGGCATTTGTCCGTCACCGAACTGCAGGCGACGGGCACCATTCAGGTGCTGTTATCCCATCCGTCCAAGAACGTCGTACAGGGCATGGTCCTGTCCGACGGTACGCAGATCCGCCTGCCGCTCGATATCAGCGACGAATTGCGCCGCTCGTTTCACGTCGGCGACACGGTGACGGTGCGGGGCAACGGCACGGAAAACCAATACGGCCGATCCATCGAAGCCGTGGCCATGGGCAGACCTCGATCCCGACTGATCACCCTGGACGCCTCCCTCCGCAGCCTGCCATGAGCAGGCACGGCGCCCCTTCATGCCTGATGCTGGCGACGGTCCTGCTGCTTGGCACAATACCGCTGTATGCGGAGGAACTGAAGCTCTTCGACGCGCACATTCATTACAACCAGGATGTCTGGGGAGCGATCCCACCGAAGGAAGCGATCGCTCGACTGAAGCAGGCCGGCGTACGGCAGGCGTTGGTGTCGAGTTCCAGTGACGACGGGACGCAAGCCCTCTATGCCGAATCGCCAGGCCTGATTATTCCCGAACTGCGGCCCTATCGGAAGAACGGCGAAACCGGAACCTGGTTCCAAGACGACTCCGTCATTCCCTATCTGACCGAGCGTTTGAAACAATACCGCTATGTCGCCATCGGAGAGTTCCACGTCAGCGGCGCCGATGCCGATTTGCCGGTGGTGCGTCGCACGGTGCAACTTGCGAGACAGCATGGCTTGATGCTGCATGCCCATTCCGACGCCGACGCCGTCGAACGACTCTTTCATCAAGACCCGTCGGCTGAAATCCTCTGGGCCCACGCCGGCTACGAAGACCCGCCACGAATCCGCGAAATGCTGAAGAGGCATCGAGCCCTCTGGGTTGAATTATCCTCACGCGGAGAAATCGCGCCGGACGGCCGATTGACTGATGAGTGGCGGATACTGTTGCTGGAATTTCCCGACCGCTTCATGGTCGGCACGGACACCCATCGGCCCGAGCGCTGGAGCATCATCCGTTCGCATGCGGAGACCGTACGACGGTGGCTGGCAGACCTCCCAACCGACATGGCGGAACGGATCGCCTACAAGAATGGCGACGTCGTCCTCACACAACGGTTCGCACGGCATCACCGATAACCCGTCGACTCCACCGCCCCGCCTGTAGATTGACGGCGAACGACCGACACAGGAGTGGAGAGTCTCGGTAGGCGCATCCCCGCCTTGTTTGAACGTCGGCGACGGGTCGGCGGCTCCCCGATCAGGTCGAATCCGTGGCCGGAAGCCGGCAGCAACCGTTTCACCGCTCCGCGAACGCCCCCACCCGCCCGTCGTCTCCTGGTGGACCAGGCAGGACGCATCCCCTCTGCTTGACAGTCTCAAACCCCATCCTTGAGAATGCACGAATGCCCGAACGCATCGTCATCGAACGGCTTGAATTTCAAGGCCATTGCGGCGTCACCGAAGAGGAGCGTCGGCACCCTCAGCCGATCGCGGTGGACCTGGAGTTGGAAGCCGGGATCGACGGCGCCGCCGCTTCGGATAACCTGGCCGATACGATCGACTACGCGCGTGTGGCGGACCGAATCGTCACGGTCGGCTCCGCGCAAGATTGTCACCTGCTTGAGGCACTGGCCGAGAAACTCGTGGGGATGGTGTTTGCCGAATTCCCGGCCGACCGGGTACGCATCTGGGTGCGCAAGCTCCATGCTCCGCTGCCGGTCGTCGCAGGCTCTGTGGGCGTTCGCCTGGAGCGAACCCGTGCCGCCCACCGGGCGCTGAGCCTCGAACCGGTGCCAACCTCTTTCTTGATTCAACAGATCGGTCGTGTTCCCAAAGGATCGGCGCTCGACGTCGCCGCCGGCAGGGGCCGGAATGCGCTGTATCTGCTTTCGCAAGGGATGGAGGTGGAGGCCATCGATCGTGACCCGGAAGCCCTCGCGGCTCTGACCGCCGCCGCCAAAGAGCGTCATTTGTCCGGCCTCACCACTCGGGTGGTCGATCTCGAAGCGGATCCCGACCGCCCCCCGAGCCTGGGAGTCGAGCGCTACGATGTCGTCATCGTGTGCTTTTACCTGCATCGCCCACTGTTCCCGGTGCTGATGGACGCCTTGAAACCGAAGGGGATGTTGCTGTACGAGACCTTCATCATCGACAACTATTTCCGCCACCACCACCCTCGCCGATGGGAATTCTGCCTGGCTCACAACGAGCTGCTGCGGCTCACATCACCGCTGCGGGTCCTGCATTACGACGAGGGAGAACACGACGGCCACGGCAGCGGGCCGGTGTGGACCGCGCGCTTGCTCGCGCAGAAAGAGGGAACGAATCCTCCACCATGAGCCGCATCGACCTTCACCTGCACACGACCCATTCCGACGGCAGCTTTTCCCCCCGTGAGGTGCTGGAGTTCGCCAAACGCGCGAACGTCACCGCCTTAGCGATTACCGATCACGACATCACGACGGGGATTCCCGACGCCACTGCCACCGGGCAAGAACTGGGCATAGAAGTCATTCCCGGCGTGGAGATCAGTTCCCGGTTCGGTGAGAGCGAACTCCACATGCTCGGCTATTTTCTCAGGTGGACCGATCCGACCTTGAACCAGCGGATGGCCTCACTCCGTGAGAGCCGACACACCCGCAATCCCCGAATCATCCAGCGCCTCAACGACCTGGGCATCGACATCACATACGGCGAGGTCCGCGCGCTGGCCGGCACTGAGTCCGTCGGCCGTCCCCATATCGCCCGCGTTCTGATGGAGAAAAAAGTCGTCACGTCGGCCAAGGAAGCCTTCGATCGATTCCTGGCCGATGGCCGCCCGGCTTATGTCGAGCGCGAGTTGCCGGAGCCGGCTGAGGCCGTCCGATGGATTCGGGAAGCCGGGGGCGTGGCGGTCCTGGCTCATCCCACCTGGGTCCGCACATCGGCCGAGGGCCTGGCCACCTTGATCCGCCAGCTGAAGGATTACGGCCTCGGCGGCATGGAAGTGCATTACAGCACGCACACCCCCAGCCAAACCTCGGAGTACCTGGATCTTGCGAAACGCTACGGCCTGCTGGTGACCGGCGGAAGTGACTTCCACGGCGTGACCAAGCCGGACATCGAAGTCGGAATCGGCCGAGGCGAGCTCAAGGTTTCGGAAAAACTCCTGGATCCCCTGCGCAAAGCCGCCACAGCCTCCTGAAGCCGTGACCCATCAGGGACGAGACGTGAATCGTCTTACCTCTCACGGCTTACGTCTCACTCCTGCTATGCAGTAATCCCGCGTTTCGTTGACACCCATTCGCCTTCCGCTACACTGGTACAAAATCTCTTTGTACTCCGAGCACATGTCCACATCCTGGGGCTGGATCGGCCCGTATCTGATCGTCATCATTCTCGCCATCCTGGTGGGCCCGTTCCTGGCCACCCTGCCGCTGTTCACCCATACCTTCGTCCAACAACTCGGCATGAACGCCGCACAGGCCGTGCGCCTGGCCGCGGACGGCCTCTGCCTGCTCATGGTCTGGCTCGCCGCCGCCAGGGCGCGGAACGAACTCATTGAGAATGGAAAGGGGCAGACATTCGTCCGGGCGATCCTGTTTCCGATCGCCCTGATGATCATCGTGGTCGTCGCCCACAAGGCCTACGAAGCCCATGCCATCCCGGTGCTCGGCCCGCCGAGGCAACCCCTGTACAACTGGCTGTTGACGGGTGGACTCATCGGTTCCGCGGCCTGGTTGACGTATGCCTGGGTCCGCCATGTCGATGCGCTGACTCATGCCCTCGCCCGCCCCTCCCGTCGCCGGACCTGGGAACAGGAAGAGGAAGAAGAAGTCGAGGAAACGGAGACTCCCGACCGTTCGAACGAGTCCCTTTCCAGCACCAACTCCCGTGGCAATGAGACCGTCATCATCCGCAACGGCGCGCAACCGACGGCCTTGGGCCGTTACCAGATCGTGAAGGAATTGGGCCGGGGCGCGATGGGAGTGGTATATCTCGGCAAAGACCCGACCATCCAGCGGTTCGTCGCCATCAAGACCATGCGGCTGGACGAAATCGACAATGCGGACGAGTTGAAACAGTTCCGGGACCGCTTCTTCCGCGAAGCCGAATCGACCGGCCGGCTGTCGCACCCCAACATCGTCACGGTGTACGACGCCGGTGAGCAGGACGGGTTGGCATACATCGCAATGGAGTATCTCGAAGGCACGACCCTGAGCAATTACTGCCAGAAGGGATCGTTGTTGCCGGCCAAACAAGTGTTGCAGATCGTCGCCACCGTCGCTGACGCGCTCGACTATGCCCACAGCCAAGACGTCGTCCACCGCGACATCAAACCGGCCAACATCATGATCCTGAAGAACCGGCTGGTCAAAGTGATGGATTTCGGCATCGCGAAGGTCGCCAGCCATTCCAAAACCCAAACCAGCATGATCCTCGGCACGCCGCGCTACATGTCGCCCGAACAGGCGGCCGGCAAGAACGTCGACGGGCGCTCCGATGTCTTCTCGCTCGGCATCGTCCTGTTCGAACTCTTGACCGGAGAAAAACCCTTCGACGCCGAAAACATGCCAGCCCTCGTGATGAAAATCAGCAAAGCGCCGCACCCGCCCCTATTGAAGTTCCGCCGCGATCTGCCCACGCGGGTCCAGGCGATATTGGATCGTGCGCTGCAGAAAGAGGTCCCCAACCGCTACCGCCACGCCGGCGATCTGGCCCAGGACCTCCGCGACGTCTACCAGGTGATGCCCAAGTAGAGCCTGAGCATGAAACCGCTGCGTGCGCTCCATGGTGCCAAGTCCGATACCGGACTCAAACGTCGTCATAACGAGGACAGTTTTTGCGCGGACCCCGACCTCGGCCTCTTCGTCGTCTGCGACGGCATGGGAGGCCATCGCGCCGGAGAGGTCGCCAGCGCCCGGGCGACCGAGGTCATCCGGCGGCACCTGGCCGAGGCGGTGGTCGACCCCGGGGTGTCGTTCGTCGGGGTGCCCCGCTCCGAGTTTTCTGCCGAGACCAATCGGCTGGCCAGCGCCGTCCGTCTCGCCAATCAGACAATTCATCAGGAGGCGGCCCGCCACGCCGACTATGCAGGCATGGGCACCACGGTGATCGCCGCCTGGCTCCGAGGCCAGGTCCTGTCGATCGCCCATGTAGGCGACAGCCGGTTGTATCTGATTCGAGGAGGCAGCCTGCAGCCCCTGACCATAGACCATTCCCTGGTGAGCGAACAGCTGCAACAGGGCATTCTCAACGCCGAAGATGCCGACCGCGTCGCGCACAAACACGTCCTGACTCGAGCCGTCGGCGTGAACGCGACCGTAGACGTCGAACTGGGCGAGCTACCGGTCCTGAGCGGGGATGTCATCCTGCTGTGTTCGGACGGACTCACCGCCGGGGTCAAGCCGACGGAGATTCTCGCCGCGGTTCACGGCTCGGCGGATCCCCAGCGGGTGTCGGACCGTCTCGTCGAGTTGTCGAATGCGGCGGGCGGCACCGACAACACCACCGTCATCGTCGTCTCACTCGTCAAGAACAGACCAGGGATCTGGGAACGGTTGCGCGGTCGGTGGTTCGCCGATCGCGCCGCCGAGGCATAAGGAGGAGCACCAATGTCCGACGCCACCACGACCACACCGAAATTGCTTGTGAAGTCGCCGCAAGGCGGCACCAAGGAGATCGACATCTCTCACACGCCGTTCACCATCGGACGTAAGCCCGGCAACGACCTGTGCCTGGAAGACCCGGCCGCCTCGGGACATCACGCCCGGATCGTCAAGGTGCAGGAAGTGCTGTTCATCGAGGACATGAAGAGCACGAACGGCACCTATGTCAACGAAGGGAAGGTGGACCGGAAACAATTGCGGGACACCGACAGCATCCGCATCGGCACCCACCGTCTCATCTTCCGGCATGACGAGAGTCGCGCCGCGGGAGCCTCGCCAGTCATGGGAACCCCCGATACGGACAAGACGATGGTGGTGTCGGGAGCGATGATGGCCGATCGAGCCGCAGCTCCGCAAAAGATCGGGGTGATCGAGGTGGTCGCAGGCAAGACGGATCAGACCCAGTACCGGTTGACCAAGCAGGTCTCGCTCATCGGATCGCAGGACGATGCGGCCATCAAGCTCACCGGGTGGTTCGCTCCGAAAAGCGCGGCCGTGATCGGGCGTCGACCGGAGGGGTATTTCGTGAGCCCAAGCGAAGGGGGCAAACGGGTCCTCGTCAATGAGGAGCCGATTCAAGGACAGCAGATGTTGTTAGACGGAGATGTGGTGGAAGTCGCCGGGGTGAAGTTGCAGTTCCACTTGCGGGACGCGAAGAAAGCGGCCGCCTAATTCAAGAGACGACCCCGCTTCGGCAACAGTTGAAAGCATTGATCCGAAACCTCTTGGGCGTGCTCCTCCAGGCATTGCACCATCGCCCCTCCCCCTAAGGGTACCTCGCGGCAGAATTGCTTCGCGTCGGCCTCGCAGGCCGCCCGAAGGTGCTGGAAGTTCTCCTTCATCCGAACCATTCGCTCCCGAATCACCTGCTGGCACGGGGGGGACAGTTGCCGAACCTTGCCCTGCATGCAGGTCCTGCGATCGATCCCCTCGCTTTCCGGGCACAGCGCCTCGACCTCGGCGTCACATTTGAGATCCAGCCCCAACGGGACTCGGGCGGGTTCCGAGGAGGGATGACTGGGTGTGGGCGGAGCGGGAGATTCCCGGACGATGACCGGGGGAACCGTTCGGTCCGGTTGTCGCAGCTCAGGCTTGTCGAACTGCGGAGGCGGCTCAATGGGGGCTTCTGACGCAGGAGTGATAATGATGCGCGGACGTTCGGGGTCGCCCTCATTCTGGGGCAGAAGATAGATCACGAGGCCCCAGACTGCGCCGAGGACCAGGAGACTCAGGACACTGACAACGACGATGGCTCCGAATCTTGATGGACCAGCCAAAGAACTCCTATGAATATAATCACCAAGCCGCCGGCTGTGTTCTTGCGTCGCTCAGGCGGCCGTCATACGTCAGTGTTCAACCGTTTCCAGTCGGGCAGCCGAACCCGCGGAACAGCGCGTCTCGGCGCGCCGGGGTTGGGAGGTGAGATTGCTGACCGCTTTGACCCTCCCGCGAGTCAATTTCGGATCTAGTTTTCCGGTGCTTCGACGATGTGGTTCTCGAACCGCGTACAGCCTTCGGCGAGCAGGCGGTTGGTCAACATCTCACCCGGCCACTCGATCGGCAGATCCGCCGTGAAGACCCAGACATCCGGGGACGTCCAGACTGGGCCGTGGTCGTCGGGTAGTTCCGGATCGAACAGATCCGTCCAGACCGGCATGTACACGCCGTTTCCGCACTGGGTGTGCAAATGGGCGATGGTGCGGGCGCGGACCAGCGGATCGAGATCGCGCCAGACCGCCGCGGTTTCGTCGGCCAGCCGGTGGAGCCGAACGGCGTTTTGCGCATCGAACAAGGCATAGGACGCATAGACGGGCACTTCCAGCGTGTCGGGCGCCAGAGCCAGCTCGGTGCATTGTTCGACCAACCCCGCCAAGAGCGCGCGGCGGTCGGCTTCCTCGAATGAATCCGGCAGAGTAGGATCCTGCAGACCGATCAATTGGAAAAACAGGAAGGCCGTGTTCTCGACCGGGGGATAGAGCCGCGATGCAATGGCATGGGTCCGCTGCGAATCGGCCACGCTGGCGAGGTGTTCGTTCAACGACTGGAGCGTCAGACCCTCGAGTGTGGCATCGGTCAAAAGCCGGGGCTCCGCGCGAACGACGCCGCCCGCGGGGATCTGCAGATGCCGGTGCAGCAGATCGGCGGTCGCCACCGGATCGATCTTCAACCCCAACGGGTGACCGAGATTGGCCTGCAACGGCAATTCCAGCGCCGCCATGACGGCATAGGTCCGTTTCTCGTCTATGGGCCCGTCCATCACGACCGAGCAGGAGGCTTCGGCCACCAGATCGAAGAGCCATTCGGCCATTTCTTCGTCGAGGGCCGCCAGAACCGTCAAGAGGTCCTGCTCCCGTCCCTGTTCGATGAAAGCCTGCAGCGTGTCGATGGCGGCATCGGTGTCGCCGTGATCATGCCGGCGGGCGTTGATCAAATGAATCAAATCGCGTGTGAGCGGATCGGGCCGTGCCCAACTTAACATCGCCAGCCTCCCGCGTCGACGCCCAGCGTGACAAGTGTGTGACGCATTCCGTTGTGATCCATGTTGCCAAACTTTCCAGAACGTGGCAAGCGCGAACGCGCTTCTGATCCGAGCCGATTCTGCGCCCGCGCAACCGCACCGGCGGGGACAATCTCGCCCGTCACTCTCCGATGACTTTTACCAACACCCGTTTCCGACGCCGCCCGTCGAACTCGCCGTAAAAAATCTGTTCCCAGGGTCCGAAATCCAGCTTGCCGTCCGTGATGGCCACCACGACCTCGCGGCCCATGAGCTGCCGCTTGATGTGGGCATCGCCGTTGTCCTCACCGGTTTCGTTGTGCCGGTACGTCGCCGCGTGCGGAGCCACCCGCTCCAGAAACGCATCATAGTCCTGAAGCAGACCGGCTTCATCATCGTTGATGTACACGCTCGCGGTGATGTGCATCGCGTTCACCAGCACCAGTCCCTCGCGCACGCCGCTCTTCCGGACGGCCGCTTCCACCTCCGGCGTGATGTTCACATAGGCCCGGCGAGTCTTGGTTTCGAACCAGAGTTCTTCCCGATAGGATTTCATGTGGCACCGGCAGGTGGTGAGGGATTCTGCAATGCGGATGTTCGAACTTGCAAGTCCCCGCCGGTGGATTTCCCGCGCGCCGCCGTCGAAGACCGAAGCCAGGTAGTACTTCGGCGATATCTCCCTTATAATCGATGCGACAGACGGCTGGCTCAACGGAGCAGTGCGATGCGACGACCATCCCTCGCAATGCCGCGCCTCTCCCGGAACGCCCTGGTGGTGCTCCGCCGGCGGTACCTCGGCAAGGACGCCGCCGGGCGGGTGATCGAAACCCCCGACCAGATGTTCCGTCGCGTGGCCGCAGATATCGCCCGCGCCGAGGACGCGTACCCGGCCCACACCCGGCTTGCGAATGCCGACGGCGAATACTACCGCCTCATGCGCCGGTTGGAATTCCTCCCCAATTCGCCGACGCTGATGAATGCCGGACGTCCGCTGCAGCAACTGTCGGCGTGCTTCGTCCTGCCGATCGACGACTCTCTGGAATCGATCTTCGACACGCTGAAACATCAGGCGCTCATCCATCAGTCGGGAGGCGGCACGGGGTTCTCCTTCAGCCGGCTCCGCCCGAAAAACGATCGCGTCGCCACCACCAGCGGCGTGGCTTCGGGGCCGGTGTCGTTCATGCAGATCTTCAACACCTCGACCGATATCATCAAACAAGGGGGCACCCGACGCGGCGCCAACATGGGGATCCTCCGCATCGACCACCCGGACATTCTCGACTTCATCGCCGCCAAGCACGAACCGGGTGCGATGACCAATTTCAATCTGTCCGTCGGCGTTACGGACAGCTTCATGACCGCGCTCGCCCAACGCCGCACCTACGGATTGATCAATCCGCGGACCGGCAAAACCGTCCGACGGGTCTCGGCGCAGCACGTCTTCGACCGTCTGACCGAGGCCGCCTGGAAAAACGGCGAGCCGGGCGTCGTATTCCTCGACACGATCAACCGGCAGAATCCGACGCCGCACCTCGGCCAGATCGAAGCCACCAATCCATGCGGCGAACAACCGCTGCTGCCGCATGAGTCCTGCACGCTCGGCTCGATCAATCTGGCGCGCTTCGTGACCGGAACCGCCGACCATCCGGCGGTGGACTACCCGCGCTTGGCCGCGACGGTCCGGCTGGCCGTCCGTTTTCTCGACGCCGTGGTCGATCGCAATCACTACCCGCTCCCTGCGATCGAAGACCGCACGAAAAGTACCAGGAAGATCGGGTTGGGCGTCATGGGCTTTGCCGATCTCCTGATCCGCCTCGGGATCCCCTATGACACGGAGGACGCCATCAAGACCGGCGAAGAGTTGATGCGCTTCCTGCATCATGAGGCGCACGAAGCATCCATCGACCTCGCGCGCGGCCGCGGTCCCTTTCCGGCGTTTGCCGGCAGTCGGATGGCGGAGGCGCAGTCGCCGCGCCGGAACGCGACCGTGACCACGGTCGCCCCGACCGGCACCATCAGCATTCTCGCGGACTGCTCCCCGGGCATCGAGCCGTTGTACGGAGTGAGTTTCGTCCGGACGGTCATGGAGAATGTCCGGCTGGTCAGCGTGCATCCGGAGTTCGTCCGCCTGGCTCGACAGACCGGTATCTATTCGAAGCGCCTGATCGCCCGTGTCGCCGAGCATGAATCCATCCAGCATCTCAGTGAAATCCCCCGCGCGATCCGCCAACTGTTCGTCACGGCCCACGACGTCTCCCCCTCCCATCACGTCCAGATGCAGGCGGCCTTTCAACACTACAGCGACAGCGGCGTGTCAAAAACACGATCAACCTCCCCCACACGGCGACTCGTCGGGACGTGGCCGAGGCGTTCCTCCTCGCCTATCGCCTCGGTTGCAAAGGTCTGACGGTCTTTCGCGCCGGCAGCCGTGAGGCCCAGGTGCTCTCCTGTGCGCAGATTCAGTACTGCGACGCAGGTCGGGAAGCCAAACTGTAGAAATCTGGAACAAAATTGACAGGGTAGGAGTCGGGTGATAAGTAGCTAACTGGCACTCACACCTGTGCGTTTGATTCCACGAGGGAGGTTCCCGATGTTGGCTTCTGCGAGCGTGTCTGCGCTCACCGGTGACAGTCTTAATTGGCATCTCCTCTTCGCACGGCAACCCGAACCGGACCTCGAATTTACCGAAGAAGACCTGGACGAAGCGGCCCCTCCTCCGGCCCCGCCGATGCGCGCGCCGAAGCGCTCGGGCAAGAGCCCCCTCAAATGGATCCTGATTCTCCTCGTGCTCGGGGGAATCGGCTATGCCGCCTACGATCCGGACAGCGTGATGCAATTGGTGGAACCCTATCTCGGCAACGGAACCGACGCAACGCCTCCGCCTCCGCAAATGCCGCAGAATCCACAGACGCAACCGCAATCGCCGACAGTCGCCCCGCCCACCGGTGCGGAACCGCCGGTTCCCGCGGCCGCATCGGCTCCGACAACGGCCCCTGCAGCGTCCGCCCCGACTCCGCCGACATCCAAACCGGCACCGGCGATCGCCAGCGTGGCCGGACCGGCCTTTTCCGAGGGACAACGGGTCACCGTGATTCCTAATCCCGCTCGTCCCGGCGCCGCGGTTCCGTTGTACGTCGACCCGGCCGGTACTAAGACCGCGACCACAGTGCCTGCGACCGCCACGCTGACCATTCTGGACGGAGAGCTTCAGAACAACAGTTGGGTCTATGCCGCCCGTACGGAAGACGGGCGCAAAGGGTGGATTCCTGAACGCAGCCTCAATTTGAAGCGCTGAGTCTCGCCTCGCGCGCCCTTCTGTTCAACGGCCCGCTCCAGGTGGAGCGGGCCGTTGCCTTTCTTGGCATCCGCCGGCCCGATCGTTATAATGCCTCCGCAGTCCGACAGGCCGACCGATACGATCGCCATGAGCGATTTGCGAGCCATCATCTTTGATTTTGACGGTGTCATTGCCGACACCGAGCCCTTGCATTTTGCCGCCCTGCGGCAGGTGCTGGGCGACATCGGCATCACCCTGACCGAATCGGCCTATTATGCGGACTATTTGGGATTCGACGATCGGGGCTGCTTCATGGCGGCGCTCCAGGCGAACCGGCGAGAGGTCACGCCGACCCTGCTCAAAGAACTGATGGATCGCAAAGCCGCCGCCTACCTGGCCGCGGTCAAACAGCATCTCATCATTTTTCCGGGCGTGCGCGAGACGGTGCGGGAAACCGCCGACCGCTATCGGTTGGCGATCGCCTCGGGAGCCCTGCGGCATGAAATCGAGTTGATCCTGGAGGAAGCCGGCATCCGCAAGGAGTTCCGCCACATCACCAGCGCCGAGGACGTCACCCGCGGGAAGCCCGCTCCGGACCCTTTCCTGCATGCGCTGCACGGGTTGAACCGCGCGTACGATCGCCCGGAGGTGCAGGCGGCGGAGTGTCTCGTAATCGAGGACTCGTTGCCGGGCATCCGCGGCGCCCGATCCGCCGGGATGAAGGTGCTGGCGGTGGCCAATACCCACACCGTGCAAGATCTCGGCGAAGCGGACGCCATTACCCATTCGCTTGCCCAGACCAGTGTCGCCGACCTTCGTCGGCGCCTCTGGGGTACGATGGGCGACCCGCAATGAACATTTGCTCATTCGTACCCGGTGCCACGGAAATCCTCGCAGCCCTGGGGACTGCGCCGGACCTGGTCGGCATCAGTCATGAATGTGATTACCCGCCCACGGTCCGCCACGTCCCGGTGATGGTGCGGCCTCGCATCGACAGCGACCGTCTCACCAGCAGCGAGATCGACTCGGCGGTTGGCCAGCTTCGCTCAACCGGAGCGGCACTCTATGACCTGGACGAAGCACGGCTCCTGGCGGCGCGCCCGGACGTGATCATCGCGCAGGAACTCTGCGACGTCTGCGCCGTGACCCCCACGCAACTGCATCGCGTGATCGCGTTGCTGTCTCCGCCTCCTCGCCTCGTCTCGCTCAGTCCCCATAGTCTCGAGGATGTGCTGCAGGACGTGGTGACGATCGGGCGCGCGGTCGATCGGGAAACCCAGGCTCATCGACTCGCAGCAGACCTTCGACGGCGGATTGCGGCAGTGAGCCAGGCGATCGCCGGGCAGGCGGCCCGCCCCCGTGTGGCCTGTTTGGAATGGATGGCTCCGCTGTACGCCGCCGGACATTGGGTCCCGGAAATGGTCGCTGCGGCGGGAGGCCTCGATGTCCTGGCCGCGCCCGGCGAACCTTCGCACACGATCACCTGGGCGCAATTGGAAGCTGCCGATCCGGACGTGATCATCCTCATGCCCTGCGGATTTACCATCGCGCGCACGACGACGGAGCTGCCGGCACTCACCGACCGACCGTCTTGGAACGGGCTTCGCGCCGTCCAGCGCGGCCAAGTGTATCTGGTCGATGCACTCTCCTATTTCAGCCGCCCCGGACCGCGGTTGGTCGACGGCATCGAATTGCTTGCCGGCCTCTTGCATCCCGAATGCACGACTCCTCCTCCGACCTCCAAGGCGGAACGGCTCGAACCTCTCACGCACCGATCCCAGTGATGCCCGCATGACCCCCACCGAAGCCCAAACGTACTGCACGACGCTCACCAAGATGAGCGGCAGCAATTTCTACTATTCGTTCCTGTTCCTCCCGAAAGCACGGCGCGAGGCGATGTATACGGTGTATGCGTTCTGCAAAGAGGTGGACAACGCGGTGGACGAGCCGCCCCCTGGCAGCAATCCCCAGCATGAGCTGCAACGGTGGCGCAAGGAGCTTGATGCGGCCTATCACGGTACCCCCACGTTCCCCGTGACCGTGAGTCTCGCCCGCCATGCCAGAGCCCTCTCCATTCCACAGGCCTATTTCGAGGAGTTGATCAAGGGCGTAGAAATGGATCTGTCACGCATGCGATATGCCACGTTCGACGAGCTGTCACTCTATTGTTATCGGGTGGCCTCGGTCGTCGGGCTCATCTGTCTGCACATCTTCGGCACGACCTCGCCGCGGGCCCAGGACTATGCGGTCAACCTCGGCATGGCGTTCCAACTCACGAACATTCTCCGCGACCTCGGCACGGACGCCGAAGCAGGACGGATCTATCTGCCACAGGAGGACCTGCAGCGGTTCAAGTACCCGGAAGAGGACCTGCTCCGGCGGCAATACTCCGCCGGATTCACGGACCTGATGCGCTTCGAGGTGGGACGCGCGAAAGAGTTCTACGCAAAGGCAGCCCGGGCGCTCGACTCGCTGCCGCGCAAGGAACAGCGCGCCCTGACGGTGGCGGAGATCATGCGCGGAGTCTACAGCCGCATTCTTCAACGGATCGAAGAATCCGACTATCGGGTGTTCGGTCCCCGGGTGACGCTGACGTCGAGCCATCGCCTCGCCGTCGCAGCCGGCGTCTGGATCCGATCCCGCCTCCAACGTGCGCCTGCATGAGTACGCGCGTGCTCATCGTGGGCGGAGGCATCGCGGGTCTCACCGCAGCGCTCCACCTGCGGGAACGCGACTTTCAGGTCACCGTCGTCGAACAAGCGAACCAAGTCGGCGGGCGGCTCATCCATGCGCCTCCCCCCTTGCTCCTGGGCGCCCATGCCGCGACCTGGGCGATCCTGAAGAGCCTCCACCGGGACAACGCGCTCCGGCGCGTGCCGCACACGCCGATCGAGTTTCTGAAAGCCGACGGCGGACGCGTCCAGTTTCTGCACCTTCCGCTGCCTTCGCCCCTGAATACCCTCCTGGGGACCACCCTGTTTCAGGGACTCTCGATGCGGGACCGGTGGCACCTGCTCTCCTTTCTGGAGCGCACCTGGGAACAGGATCCGCCGCTTCCGAGCGACCTCGAGCTGCGCGTGGCCGATGAGTGGCTCACCAGTATCGGCCAGTCGGAAGGGGCACGCTACGGCGTGTGGAACGCCCTTTCCCGCTTCCTGCTGGGCGCCTCGCTCAAACAGGTCTCCGCCGCGCTCTTCATGCGCACGCTCCGGCGCTGCTTCTTTACCGGTGCGCGGACGGCCAAGCTGATCGTGCCGTCACAAGGAGCCTGGGCCTGTCTGGTCGCCCCGCTCAAGGAACGATTGGAGGCGCTCGGTGTTCAGTTCAGGTTGGGCGCGACGGTGCAGCAGATCCGCTTCGATCGGGATCGCGTGCACGGCGTCGAATTGGCCGACCGGCAAACGCTTGCCGCCGATTGGTACGTGGCGGCCCTCTCCAGGCCGGCACTGACCCCGCTCGTTCCCGAACGGGTGGTGACCCATTACGCCTACTTTCAGCAGCTCGGCCGGCTGACCGAATCGCCCCATGTCATGGTGCAACTCCACCTGGCTCACCCCAGCAAGAAGACCCAACTCGTCTTGCTCGAGAACCGATCCTTTCACTGGATGATCCGGCAGCCGGACCACGTGCTGGAGGAGCAGCATTCGATCGTGTGGGCCGTGGCCGTGGGAGAGACCGCCCTGCTCGCCCGGCACGATGACGAACTCGTGCGACGTGCGATGGATGACGTGGCCGCAGCCTTCCCGTCGCCGGACGCGCCTCAGGCCGTTTCGTCCCGCTGCCACCGCACACCCCAGGCCATCCTGGACGTGCGACCCGGCGTCCAACAGTACCGTCCCCTGCCCAAGAGTCCGTTTGGCAATTTCCTGTTGGCCGGCGACTGGACCGATACAGGGTGGCCCGCCAATTTGGAATCGGCCATCCTCAGCGGGCAGCGCTGTGCGGAGACGATCGCGACCGAGACCGTAGCCTCGACTTGATGTTCATACCGGACACGGAAAGACGGTCGGTGTCCGTCTCACCGGGGAGGCTGAGATGAGCGGCGGAATCATGAGACGCATCCCTCGCGGCTGGAGATCCCTGTCCCTGATCGGCTGCGCCGGCCTCCTGGCGGTGTCCGGCTGCCAAGCCTCCCCCTCGCCGAAGGCGCCGCACGGCCGCACTCAGGCCGAGATCCAGCGCGACCTCTATGAATGCGAACGCTTGGCCGCAAGCGGGAACGAGCATCACTTTTGGGGCGGCGGACCGCCCGGGTCCGCCAGCCCGTCTAGTCCCGGCGGCTATCGGGACAACCTCCGTCAATGGAACGGCCTCTCCGCCATGACCATGTCGCGCGACACCTGCCTGGCCTCGAGGGGCTATCGAGTGGAATAGGTCGAGGGGATTCCCTCTCGTTCCGCACCGGACATGTACCGGTCGCGGCGAGCCCATTGACAACCCCCAGGGTCGCGCCTAAGATGCCCGCAATCCTGTCCTCATCGCACCATGTCGTCCGCTCAGACACCCCTTCAGCAACTCGCCGCTACGCTCCATAACTGTCAGCGCTGCAAGCTCGCAAAACTGGGACGGACCCAGGTGGTCTTCGGCGTCGGCAATCCGCATGCGTCGATCATGTTCGTCGGAGAAGCGCCGGGGTTCAACGAAGATCAACAAGGCGAGCCCTTCGTCGGTGCGGCGGGTAAGCTGCTCAACGATCTGCTGCAATCGGCGGGGTTGTCACGCAACGAGATCTACATCGCGAACGTGATCAAGTGCCGCCCACCGAACAACCGGGATCCAGAACCGGATGAAGTGGAGACGTGCAAGCCGTTCCTGCTCCAACAAATCCAGATGATCCGCCCAAAGCTGGTCTGCACGTTGGGCAACTGGGCGACGCAGACACTTCTGGAGCGCAAGGTGGGCATCACGAAGGTGAAGGCGCAGGCCTTCTATGTGAAGGACTTCGTCATCTTCCCCCTGTTGCACCCGGCCGCAGCGCTGCACCAGGGAAATCTGCTGCCCATCCTGAAGGAAGACTTCAAAAAGCTGAAGGAGTTTCTGGACAAGAATTCAAAACCTGCGGAACCCACGGTCGCCACCCCGAACCCACCCCCGACCCTTCACATCGAATCACCGACGCCGCCGGCCCAACAAATGGACCTCTTCGGCTAGGAAGCGTCGTTCGTATCTCGTCTCTCGTCGTTCGCAAATCGGACCTCAACAACCAGATAGTCGCTTGTAAATCAAGGGTCTTACCGCTATTCTTGAACACATACGGCCCAGCCATTGACGTCTCGGAGAGGGAGGTGCGCATGCTTTCAGCGAAAGAACAGATCGCCAAGATCCTTCAAGACCAGCCAGACGACAGCTCATACGACGAGATTCTTCGGGAGTTGGCATTCGCGCGCATGATCGAACGGGGGCTTGCGGACTCCGATGCAGGCAGAACGATTAGCCATGAAGAAATGGACCGCCGCATCAAGACATGGCGGAGCTAACCTGGACAGCCGAAGCAGAGCGATGGCTGCGCGACATCCACAACTACATCGCCCAAGATAACCCCGCTGCTGCAACCCGCACGGTCGAAGCACTTTACCAGAAAACAGAAATCCTCAAAGAGTTCCCGGAGTCAGGGTACCGCTACTGGCAGCGACCAGAACGGCATATCCGCATTCTTCTTCACGGGCACTATCGAATCGCTTATGTGATCAAAAGCACCGGAGCGATCGATATTCTTGGGGTCTTTCACGGCGCCTTGAGCATCGACCGCTACTTGCTCTAGCAGGCTGTTGAAAAA
>JRYJ01000537.1_pt1 | contig 20410 bp, 13 predicted proteins | sample 235371 | NCBI WGS metagenome assembly JRYJ01 (sample SAMN03074219, study PRJNA261477) | activated sludge metagenome | biome: Wastewater Treatment Plant; feature: Wastewater; material: Activated sludge; isolation source: activated biomass of a wastewater treatment plant treating hydrocarbon... ... | reverse complement strand
CCGCGTCTTCAGGCGGATGCGCTGGCGCTTGCGGATCGAATAGACCTCATAGACCACTTCGAACCGCTCTTGGTCGTCGGGCCAATCCACCGAGCTGACGTGCACGATGTAGTCGAACTGCATCGTGGGATCGTCACGGAGGAACCGAGCCACCTCATGCAGCGCATCCCGCTTCACCGTGACGGCGACGTCTCCACGCCATTCCATGGTTTTCAAGACGGCGCCGGGAAAGGTCTCTTCGATGCGGCTCGCCAGATGGCTCATTCGATGCTCGTCCGGCCCTAGNNCTTTTTCAACATCCTGCTAGACCTTCAGGGCTTCCTTCACTTGCTTCGGCTGTTTGGTGAACACACGCTTCTGCATGATGCGCTCTTGCAGCTTCAGGATGCCGTCGAACAACGCCTCGGGCGTTGGCGGACAGCCGGGCACGTAAATGTCCACCGGCACAAAGCGGTCGACGCCCTGCACGACGCTGTAGCTGTCGTAGATGTTGCCGGACGTCGCGCAGGAGCCCATCGCGATCACGTACTTCGGCTCCGGCATCTGGTCGTAGATCTTTCGGATGACGGGCGCCATGCGGCGGCAGACGGTTCCGGCCACAATCATCAAGTCTGATTGACGAGGGGACGCGCGGAACACGCCGGCCCCGTATCGGTCCATGTCGTACCGGGACGACACGGCGGCGATCATCTCGATGGCGCAGCAGGCCAGACCGAACGTCATCGGCCACAGGGAACCCTTACGCGCCCAGTTGACGGCTTTTTCGACGGTGGTCGTCACGACGTCGGGACTGCCGTCCTTGTCATGACGCCCGATTTGTATCAGTCCCATTCCAAGGCTCCTTTGCGCCAGGCATACACGTAGGCGACCAGGAACAATCCGATGAAAATCAGCATTTCGAGGAGCCCGATCAGCCCGATCTTCTTGAACACAACCGCCCACGGGTACAGGAAAATGACTTCGACGTCGAAAATCACGAACAACATGGCGAAGATGTAGTACCGCACGGGAAACGGCATCCGGGCGTCGGAGAACGGCTCGGATCCGCACTCGTAGGCCGACAGTTTTTCCGGTTCCGGGTACTTAGGCTGGACGAAATAGCTGATGAGCAGTGTCACCACGCCAAACGCCAGGGCCACGAACACAAACACCAGGACGGGAAAATACCGGCTGAGATACTCTAGGAGCAGCTCTGAACCAGCCATGGACTCGAACCTCAACGGCCTTGAGGACTTATAAGGAGGTCGGAATCTTAGCCCCCACTCATTTTTAATAGCAAGCGCACAAAGGACCTAGGGCCTCCAGTCCCGAAAGTCCTAGAAAGTGAATACTGTCGAAGAGTTAGGTGAGGGGGCGGAGAAAACTAGGAACGGGGTGAACCCTGGGCATTTTTCCCGATTTGCCCGGGTGGATCCTCGGATATCTGATCACGGGAACCGGCACGAGACACCATCCTGTCGCTCGGCATTCGCAGGTTCGTGGACGGGTTGGGGGACCCCTGGTCCCATTCCGACTGCATCGGCGTCCCGGATCGAACCTTCAGCCGGCGGCGGACTTGGGTATTGATTCTTCTCTTTCCTGCTCCCATGCTGGTTCCTCGTGCCGGCCCTGGATCGCGTGGCCCCCACGCGACGGTCTCGCCGCCTGCAACCTGGCTCACGATACCACCCGTGCAGGCGACGGATCAAACCGCGCTGGAAGGGGCTTTTCTTGACAACCCCCCGCTGTTTGCTAAGGTTGCTACATACAACCCTAAGTGTGGTCAATATGATGATACGATCCATGCGCATCAGCCTGTTGGTCTTGTCCTGCAGCCTATTGACCCTCGAAGCCCTTCCGGCCTCCGCCCAGAACGCCCAAAGCGTCAGGCTGGGGGAGGCGGCCTTGACCTATTCGGCAGGGTCTATTCGGCAGCAGATGCCGATGGACGGCGTCGTCAACTTTATTACCGGCGACAATCAGCTGTCCGGCAATCGGATGGTGATCGGGTGGGCCGGCACGGACAGCCTCTATCTCAAACTGAAGAATCCCGGCGATGCCGCCCTCGGCGATCTCTATACGGTCTACCGCCGGACGCACAAGGTCTTTCATCCGAAAACCAAGGAATATCTCGGCTACGTGATCATCGTGCTCGGAGTGGTGAAGGTCGTGCAGACGGATCCCAATCTGGTCGGGGTGCAGGTCGTTCGTTCGTATGCACCGATATCGCCCGGCGATCCCGTCATGCGATTCGTACCGCCCGCAGCCGAGGAGTCGGCCGCCCCCTCTGCTCCGGCCACGGACCTGGAGGGGATGATCGTCGATCTTCAATCCGACAAGAACATGTCGCTCGTCGCTCAATGGAACATCGTGTATCTGGACAAGGGCCGGGATGACGGGCTCCAGGCAGGCGATCGATTGGATGTCTACCGCATCGGAAACGGCCTGCCCAGACGCAAGGTCGGAGAACTGAAGGTCCTGTCAACCGAACCGCGCACCTCCACGGCGTTCCTGTATCGTGCGACAGCGCGGGTGTTGGTCGGCGATCGGGTGCACTACAAGGATCACGCCGCGGTCGAGGCCAAGCAGGTCGAGAATTCCGAAGCCGACGAGACTCCCTTGACGCCGCAGCCCGTGGCTGCCAGCCGATCGGACCTGGCCACGCCCGCAACGGCCGAACCACGTCCGGTGAGCAAGGTGCGGCTTGAGCAGGCCAACGGCGTGACCAAGATCAATCTCGACGATCTGGTCGACCAGCTCGAATACGAGTCCGGGGAAGTGAAGGTCAAACCGGCGGCCATGCCGATCCTGGAACAGATTACCGAGTATCTCAAGACTGCGGCTGCCGACAAGCAAGTGCGGGTGGAAGGGCATGCGGATAGTCAGGAGATCGGGCCGTCGTTGAAAGGGCTCTACCCGACCAACTGGGAACTTTCGAAGGCGCGTGCCGCCGGAATCGTCCGCTACTTGATCGAGAAGGGTGGCTTGGATTCCGCCAAGTTGTCCTCGACCGGCTATGGCTCGACCAGGCCGGTGGCCAGCAATGCGACGGAGGAGGGCCGCCGGAAAAATCGTCGAATCGAAGTGATCCTCTACGGCCCGGAAGCGGAACAGGATGCCAAGCCGGTGAAGGATGTCACGGCAGAGAATCAGCCGGCATCTGCTCAGTTTACGTTCAATCAAATGGGTGCACCGGCCGATGCCGCGCAAGCACCCGGTGCCTCCGGGGCGCAAGCCGGGGCCGTGCCATCGAATGCGCCTTCCGATACCCCAGCTCCAGCATCGGACCAACCGAGTCCCCCGCAACCAGCGGCTGACGGCGCCACCCCACCGCCACCCGGACTGTAAGCCCAGGGCAGCCGCTTTCGAAGTAAGCCGGCTGCCTCGTCTCATTCCCCTTCTCCCTTGCCCTCTCCTTCCGTTGGCGATCGGAGACGGTAAGGGGCCAGCTGGCCTTGATTCTCAGGACACTCCCAAGTCGCTCGTTGTTGAGCCGAAACGGTGTTGCTAGAATGGCGCATGTTTGATGCGCCTCCACCAAGCCCGCCGCCGGTTCCCCCATCCCCACCCGGCTCCTACGCCGACGTTATTTTGCCGAGGCGGCTGCGCCGCGCCTTTACCTATCTGATTCCTGCAGAACTTCGGGGCCGAGTCAGGGTCGGCCGACAGGTGGTGGTGCCGTTTGGGACTCAGGCGCTGCATGGTCTCGTCATCGGGCTGCGTACTCAGCCGCCTGTCGATGCCCCAGGGCACGCATTGAAGGCGATTCGGTCGCTTGCCGAGGGGGCGGCTCATCCGGACCTCGAGGCCGATCAACTCGAACTCTCGCGGTGGGTGGCCGAGCGATACGCGGCGTCGTGGGGCCAGTGCGTCACGCTGGTGTTACCGCCGAGCGGGGCCAAACCCCCACGGGTGCGTCGGCGGTATGTCATCACCGAGCAGGGATTGGCGCACATCTCCTCCGACGGAGCCCTGGGAAAAACCGAACGAATGCTCCTTGAACGGGTACGGTGCCGTCCCAAGGGACTGTCACCCGCCGTCTTGATGAAGGGTGCCGGGCGGGATGCCGCGCGATCCCTTCGAGAGCTGATGGACAAGGGGCTGATCCACCTATCCGAAGAATCGGTCGTGGCAATCACGGGCCGTGTCCGGAAAGGCTCTGTTGCGCCGGCCCGGCCTCCGTCTTCCCTCGAACTGAGCGGCGCCATTCAGCCGGGAACTCCCGCGGTCGCTGAGGCCTGGCCCACGACCATTCGACAGGCCCTGGCTGACGGATCATCCACACCGCTTGTCTTGCAGGGGATCCGCGAGACGAGGCTGTGGTGTCTGGCGCAGGCTATCCAGGAAACCATGCGACGAGGCCGGCGGGCATTGGTGGTCACGGGCGAGGTCGAGCGAGCGATTCGCTTGAGGGACCTGATGAGCGGACTGGGAGTCGAAACGATCCTCCTCCATGGAGGGTTGTCTTTACAGGAGCGCTCAAGGGCTTGGCAGGCAGCTCAATCAGGGACCGGCGACGTCCTTATCGGGACTCGGCTGGCGGTATTCGCTCCGCTTCGTCATCTGGGACTGATCTGGGTCGACGGAGAGGAGGATCCGTCGCTCAAAGAAGAACAGTCGCCGCGCTATCATGCCCGCGAGGTGGCGCGCCGACGGGCCGTCTGCGGCGACGCCGTCTTGGTGTTGGCCTCCGGTCACCCGTCCATGGAAACGTGGCTGGAAGTCGAACGGGGTGCCATGGTGCCGGTCCTCTATCAGGATGTCGCGGCGGCGCCATCGGTGGAACTCATTGACCTGAAACCGTTTCCGTTCGGCACCCTGGTAACCCCGCGTCTGTGCGACGGGCTCCGGGACGCTCTGCGGCGCCATGAACTAGCCGTGTTGTATCTGAATCGCAAGGGCTATGCGAGTGTGCTGCATTGCCGCGATTGCGGAACCATGCCGCAGTGCAGTGCCTGCAGCGTGGCCTTGACGTTTCACAAGGGTGGTCAGCGATTGCGTTGTCACTATTGCGGCCGGACGAAGCCGCTCCCGGAAGCCTGCGGTCAGTGTCGGTCTGCGCGCTTGGAACCGGTGGGGTCCGGTACGGAACATGTCGAGGAAACCGTCCGTCGCCTGTTTCCGCAGGCCCGGGTGGGTCGGATGGACAGCGAAACCATCCGGCGTCCCGCTCAGCTCCACGCGTTGACCCGTCTTCTTCAGGCCGGGGAAATCGATATCCTGATCGGTACACAGATGCTGTTCCGGCTTCCGATCCCGGTGCAGGCGGCGCTCGTAGGGGTTCCCGATGCCGACGCCGGCCTCCACGTGTCGGATTTCCGTTCGGCCGAACGCACCTATCATGGCCTCCTCGACGCGGTCGAGCTGGCGCGGCCGGCCGGGGACGGTGGAGGTGTGCTGGTGCAGACCCGCTTTCCGGGTCACCATGTCATGGGTTCCGTCGCGACCGGAGATCCCTCCGTCTTCCTGCAGCAGGAACGATCGTTTCGGGAGCTGCTTCAGTATCCTCCGTTCACCCATCTAATCCGCTTGGACGTGTCCGGCACGATTGAATCGGTCGTCGGACGTGCCGCGCAGCGGTGGGCCGATTTGCTGCGGGCCGCGCCAGCAGCGGAGCAGGTCGCGATTCTGGGACCGTCGCCCGCGCCGAAATTGTTGGCTCGGGGGCGCTACTGCTGGCAGATTCTCGTGAAATCGGCTTCGCTGGAGGCCGGGCGAGATGTCGTAACCCACTCGCTCGGACGGCTCGAGCGTGAGCAGCGGCGAGGGAATCTGCGATTCGACGTGGATGTCGATCCGATCTCGATGGCGTAACAGATAGTAAGAACCGTGAAGCGTATCTCGTAAGTAGGCAGAGTCTCGATCCCACAGCGGCGCGCGATCCTCACTCAATCAACGGCGCGGTCGTTTCTTGCGGGTTAGGTCAGGGGAAGGTTCGGCTGCTTGAGGCCTGGCCGGCTGATTCGCTTCCTTCAGGCGTTTGAACAGCCCGAGCGAAAAGGTCACCCAAAACACGGACGAAAACAAGCCGAAGAGCACCGCATTGAGGATGGTTCCCATCTGGTCGTCGGTCGGTTGGTTACCCGTGGACCGGATCTGAATCATCGTCGCGATCGGCCACGCCATACTCTCGACGCCGAGCAACAACGTCGCCCAAGCCCACACCGCACCGACCGACTGTCCCCGCCACCAGAGAAAGCCCATCGCCCCGACCGCGAAGAGCAGCGTCCACACGGGCGGTGTGCCGCTCCAGAGCAGCAACGCTCCCACCGCGAGGACCACACCGCCAAGGCCGGCGTGTAAGGCAGGCGTCCGCCACATCATGACAGTCGAAGGGGCAACATGCGCGGGTTAGTCTGCGGAGGCGTGCGCAGGAAGTCAACGGTGGGGCGTGGGAGGCGGGCCGAGCGTCAGTTGTTCAGTTCGCCCTGCACAATGTCGAGGAGCTGCTTCATGTCGAACGGTTTCTGGAGGGTCCGGCGGGCACCGAGCATTTTCGCCACGTCCAGAAAGTTCAGGATGCCGATCATGTCGCTGCCGCCGGTGATCGCGACGATCTTGGCATTTGGAAATTCCCGCCGGAGGGTCAGAATGCTTTCGAGGCCGTCCTGGTCCGGCATCAAAATGTCCATGATGACCAGATCGGCCGGGGATTGGCGATAGCGGGCCAGCCCTTCTTTTCCGTCGCGTGCCTCGTTGACCTGATAGCCTGCGAGCTCGAGGGTCTCTCGGATCAGTTGGCGGATCGCATCTTCGTCATCCACGATCAAGACGGACGGCATAGTGTTCCTCGAAGAGGTGGAGCGTTCGGACGTGCGAGGGATCGGAGACTGCGTGCCCGGGGCTGCCGACATGGGGCCTCCTCCGTAATGGGTTCCATCATTCCGTCACAGTGACTCTACCGCTCCTCCTCCATCTCGGCAAGCGATTCTTCAAGTTTCGCCCGTTCGGGATCGCGCTCCGGCAGCTCTTCGCCGAGTGCTGCCCGGTCCTTGCGCAACAGGGCGGGAAAGTACACTTCGATCGTGGTGCCGTGTCCCAACTGGCTGGTGACGCGGATGGTCCCGCCATGGTCCACGACGATCCCGTGGACCACGGCCAACCCCATGCCGATGCCTTCTCCCACGCCCTTCGTCGTGAAGAAGGGATCGAACATTCTGGCCTGAACCCCCGGGCTCATGCCTTCCCCGGTGTCGGAAACCGTCAGACGCACGTACTGTCCGGGGGGCAGCTGCGGGTCCTGGCCGGTGGTGGGCGGGCCGAGTCGGACGTCCTCGAGGCGCACCTCGAGCATGCCGCCGGTGGCATCCATCGCCTGTTCGGCATTGGCGAGGAGATTGATGAAGAGTTGATGGATCTGCGTGGGATCGGCCAGCACGGGCTTCGTGGGGCCGAGTACCCATTCACGCAGCGTAATGTGCTCCGGCAAGCCGACGCGGAGCACGCGGAGGGTCTCCTTGAGCAGGAGGTGCAATGCGATCGGTTGTTTCGCACTCTCGGCCTGCCGGCTGAAGACCAACATCTGGTTGACGAGGTCTCGTGCTCGTTTCGAAGCCATCACCACTTGCTGGAGGTGGCCGTGTGCTTTGCTGTCGGTCGGAATCGACGGGAGGGCCAGTTCCGTGAATCCCAGGATCGCGGTCAGGCAGTTATTGAACTCGTGTGCGATACCGCCGGAGAGAGTTGCGATCGCTTCCATCTTCTTGGCGTGTTGCAACCGCGCCGCGGCTTCCTTCTGCATCGTGACGTCGGTGATGATGAGTTGAACGGCCGGGAGGCCGTCGAAACTGATGGGGGCGGCGACAATTTCCACATCGACGGCGGAGCGGTCCGGCCTTACGATGCGGTCCTGGATCGGGACGCCCGGTGTGCCCTCCGCCCCCTCGCCCGGCTCGGTCATGACCAGGAGGCTGCCGGGCGAAAACCATTCCGCCAGCGATCGGCCGACCATCTCCTTGGGCGTGGCTGCCCCGAAGAGGCGGGCTCCGGCCGGATTGACGAACAGGATCTCTCCGTCGGCATGGACCAGCACGGTGTGGGGGGACATGTGAATGAGGCTGCGATACCGCTCCTCACTCGCCTGCAGAGCTTCGAGGGCATGTTTCTTGGCCGTAATGTCCCGCACCGTTCCGACGTATCCCGTGACGGCCTCTCCATCCGTCCGAAGCGGAATGGCTTCGACGGTCACCCAACGGATGGTCCCGTCCGCGCGATGGAACCGGCATTCGCCGAGGAAGGAACGGCCCTCCGTCGTGGCACGAGCCCACTCGGAATCAATGCGCTCCCGGTCATCATGGTGGACGACGTTCAGCCAGCCTCGCCCACCCGCGCGAGCGAGCGGGAGGCCCGTGAGGCCGCAGAGGCGGTCGTTGAGGTAGAGACAGTTGCCGAGGGCGTCGGCAAGGAAGATGCCGACCGAGGCTTGGTTGGCGAGCGCCCGTAGGAATGCGTCGGTCGCATTCGGGCCTCTTCCTTCTATGGCATGGAGCGGCGCATCAGTCGGGATCAATCAGGGTTCCATTCGGTACGGATTGTAGGGCGACGGCGCGGCCGTTCCGAGGAGTTCCATGACGGGGTCATCCATCGTTTCGGCGACGCGCCATTCTCCGAACAGCCACTGACCCCGGTTATCCTGACGTGCTCCGCCGCGAACCAGTGCCTGGGAGAGAATTCTAACCGTTTTTACTCTAGCCGAGCGGCTTCGTGAAGAGATAGGGCAGATCAGGGTTCGAATGATTGGATTTCGGCTCTAGTCACATAGAGCTGTTTGTCCTTATGGCTTTACCGTATGGTCAACTCTTCCGCCGGATGAAAAACGCCGCGGCTTGGGCGCGCCGCGTGATGTGCAATTTTTGGAAAATGTTGGAGAGGTAGTTTTTCACGGTTTTGTCGCTGAGCTCCAACGAGGCGCCGATCTCCTTGTTGGTCCGTCCCTCCGCCACGAGGGCCAGGACCCGCTCCTCCTGCGGCGACAACTGGTCCGCTTCAGGACGAAACCGGCTGCGATCCGCGCTTTTGATCCAATCGAGCGCCCGCTGGGTGATGGTGGGGTCCAGAATGGACTGTCCTTCCGCCACGGTCTGGATGGCCCCGATGAGGGCGGAGGAATCGATCTCCTTCAGCACGTACCCATGGGCTCCTGCCAGGACCGCCGCCAGCACGGAGTCATCGTCCGCGTAAGAGGTCAGAAAGATGACCCGCGTCTGGGGACAACTGGAGACGATCTCCCGACAGGCGGCAACGCCGGACCCGTCCGGGAGCCGGGCATCCATCAGCACGACGTCGGGCTTCAAACGCACCGCGGCGCGGATCGACTCGGCCATCGTGCCGGCCTCTCCGACGATGCGCAAATCCTGATGTTCGTTCAGCAGCGTCCGCAGCCCGACTCGCACGACCTCGTGGTCATCGACCAACAGGATGCGAATGGCGTTCGTCTTCAGTGCCGGCATGTTCCACCTCCTTGGGAAGATCGAGGATGATTCTGGTACCGGCGCGCGGCTTTGAATCGATTGCGAAACCTGCCCCAAGCTTCTTGGCGCGGGCCGCCATATTCGTCAATCCGTGACCTGCCGCTGCCGCCGATCCCGGGCGGAACCCGATGCCGTCGTCACGGACGGTGAGCCGGATGTGATGCTTCAAGGATTTGAGGGTGACCTGGGCATGACGGGCCCTGGCATGGCGCAGGCAATTGCTCATGGCCTCGCGGACGATGTTCAGGACGTGCAGGCTCTGTTCGCGGGACAAGTGACGCACCGCCCGCTGCTCGATGGAGACTCGGACAGGCAAGTGATGCGGCTGGGCCAGCGAATCGATGACGCTGCGCAGAGCCGAGGACAAATCCCTTCCTTGCAGGACCTCCGATTCCAGTCCAGCGATGAAGTTCCGCACCTCGCGCATCACGCCGTTGAGTTGTGCAATCCCGCGATCCAGCGTTTGGGCCGCCTTCTTGGCATCGCGGAGCAACAGAGACTTGCAGGTCTCCAGACCTAGCCCGACTGCATACAGCGATTGAAGGATCCCGTCGTGGAGGTCCTGGCTGATCCGTTCCCGTTCGTCCAGCGCCCGGCGAAGGTCCCGTTCACGCTGGCGCAGTTTCTCCTCGATGCGCTTGCGTTCGGTGATATCCGTCGACGCCCCCAGGACCATGATGCCCCGCCCCTCCGCATCGAGGATGGGGCGCTTGACCGTCTGGAGCCAGCGCACCCGGCCGGCGGCATCCGTGATCCGTTCCTCCGGGATGAATCGTTCCTCGAGCTGGTCGATGACCTCGGTGTCTTTCTGCCGGAAGAATTCGACTTCGCTGCCGTTCGGGTTGAAGTCCGCGTCGGTCTTGCCGATGAGGTTCTCCGCCGTGGTGCCGTAGGCCTCGGCAACCGCCTTGTTCACCAGCGTGAACCGGCCTTCGCGATCCTTGGCGAAGATGAAGTTGGGGTCCGTGTCGATGATCTGCCGGATGAACGTGTGGGAGTTCCGGAGCTCTTCTTCGGCCCGCTTTTGTTCCGTGATGTCCTGCCCGACGGTGACCATGCAGGGTTTGCCGTGCAGTTCGATCACCTCGGCCGAAATCATGCAGCAGCGCAGTTCACCCGCCTTGTTTCGAAGGACCACCTCGGCATTCCGGATCGACCCGGCTCGTTTGAGATAGGTCACGAACCGCTCACGGAGCTCCGGGGTCTGCCACAGGTTGATTTCCACCGCCGTGCGCCCCACCACTTCGTCGCGCCGGTAGCCGAAGATCTGATAGGCGGCGTCGTTGGTGTCGAGAATACGGCCCGTGTTCAATTCGGACAGCACGATGGGGTAAGGACTGGAGCGAAAGGCCTTCGCAAACAGCTCTTCGCTCTCCCGCAGCGCGCTCTCGGCTTTTTTTCGCTCGGTGATGTCGTTGCCCACCGTGACCAGGCAGAGCGCCCCGTTCAACTCCACCAGGTCTGAAGAGACGAGGATGTGTCGCAGCTCACCCGATCGGATCCTGAAACTCATCTCCAGATTCCGCACCGGACCGCCGGTTTTCAGCCGCTGGATCAGCCGGGCGCGGTCCTCAGGATCAAGCCAGATGCCCAAGAGCAGCGTGGTCTGGCCGACGACCTCTTCTCGACGGAACCCGAATAAGTCCAGACATGCGTCGTTGATGTCGATGCACCGTCCTGTTTCGAGTTCGGTGATGCCGATCGGGTTCGGGCTGGCGCGGAAGGCCTTGGCGAACAGTTCCTCGCTGGCCCGCAGGGCCTGTTCGGCGCGGAGACGCTCCGTCACGTCGCGCGAGTTGACGACGATGCCCTGGACGGTCGGGTCATGCAACAGGTTGTTCCCGACGACTTCGAGCGTGCGATAGGTGCCGTCCGCCTTGCGGAACCGAAACACGATAGGGTCCGCCAACCCCGGCGTATACAGGCGCTCTCGGAAAATGTTCGTGGTGTGCTCCAGATCATCGGGGTGCACCAGTTCAAAGGCGTTGTGGCCCAGAATGTCCTGTTCGCGATAGCCGAAGAGGCGATAGAACGCCGGACTCTCATAGCGAATGGTGGCATCCGGGTTCAGGATCGTGATGATGTCCGACGAGTATTGCACCATGGCCCGGAACCGTTCTTCGCTTTGCCGTACCTCTTCCTCCGCCTCGACCCGCTCACGGGTCTCCAGCGCAATCGTGATCATGTCGGCGACGTTGGTCCCAAAGTTCTGTTCGTCCAGCGTCCAAGTGCGCGCAGTGCCCACCTGTTCGAAGCCGACTACGCCTACGACTTTCCCTTGGCGCCGGATCGGCACGTCCATCGTGGAGGCGATGCCGAATGGAATCAGATACCCCTCGCGACACTCGGCAACCCGCTCGTCGGTGCGGACGTCGTGCGCCGCCACAACCACGCTGGATTCAAGCGCATCGATATATCGCGGATAGTCGGCGGTCGGCAGGATCATGTTCTCTTCGTGGGTGGCGGTGTCCAGACTGTAGAGGTCATAACACACCAGCGCGGACCGATCTTCCCGGAACAGCCAGACGCCCACTCGTGAGACATTCACCGCATGGGCGGCTATCTCGGTGATGCGACGGAATGCGGCCGGCACCGCGAGGTCTTCGTGGTTGAGGCGTGCCAGCTCGACGAGAGCCGCCTGAAAGGCGACCATGCGGGCGGCGCGCGCCCGCTGCTGCTCCTCGGTCCGCTTGCGTTCGCTGATGTTGGCCATGACCCCGAACGCCCCGGTCACCGTTCCGTCGCGATCCCGCAACGAGCCTCCCCAAAATTCGATGTCGATCGGCGACCCATCCTTGCGGCACCGTCGCAGTTCCACCCCTTGGGTGGTTTCTCCGCGAATGGCGACCTGCCAGAGCGCCTCCGCCTCTTCCTGCTTGTCCGGGGGAATGTACGGAACCTGATCCCCGAGGACTTCCGATTCCGTCCAGCCGAACATGCGCTCGGCCGCCGGATTCCACCCCGTGACACGTCCTTCGATATCGGAGGTCACGATGGCGACCGGCGATGATTGGACGAGCGTCGTCAGCATGAAACTCGTGCGGTAGAGCGCTTCTTCGGCCCGTTTCCGCTCGGTGATATCCGAAAAAATGCCTTGAATGGCAGGCTTCCCGTTCCACATGATCGGGGCCGCCTCGACCTCGACGTCGATCACCGTGCGATCGACCTTGAGATATTTTCGTTCCGCGCGCCGAACCGGTTCCCGGCTCGCGAACAGGCTCCGCGCACTGTCGAGAATTGCCGTGTGGCAATCCGGGTGCACGAAATGAAGCGTCGGCTGATCAAGAATCTGTTCCGGTGAGTCGGCTCCCAGCAGACGGCAGGCGGCGCGATTAACGTAGACGGTTTTTCCTTCGCAATAGACGAAAATGCCGCATGGCGAGAGATCGACGAGCGACCGGTAGCGCTCCTCGCTTTCCCGCAAGGCCTGCTCGGCCAACTTCTGTTCGGTGATGTCGCTCGTGGAACCGGCCATTCTGAGCGGGCGGCCCTGTTCATCCCAGACCCCCTGTCCCTTCGCCCGGTGCCAGCGGACCTCTCCGGATTTCGTGAACAGACGGTATTCGATATCGTAGGGCACCTGCTGTTCGGCAGTCGCGGTCAAGGCGGCGAACACCCGTTCCCGGTCATCGGGGTGGATCAGCGGGAGCCAACTGCCCAGCACATTCGGAAATTCGTCGGGCTCGAATCCCAGGAGCTCTCGGGTGCGGGGCGACCACCAGACCGGCGTGCGGGGATCGGACCAGTGCAGGCCGGGCAGCACCCGGCCGTCCCAGAGACCGTCCTGCGAGCCGCGCACGGCCAGGTCGAAGCGATCGATCGCCTCTCGCAGCTCCGCCTCCATCCGCTTTCGCTCGGTGATGTCCCGGGCAATCCCACAGGTAAAGCCGCGACCCTCATGTTCGAGGTAGCTGATCGACACCTCGATCGGAAACGTACGGCCGTCTTTGGTGCGATGGACCGATTCATACTTGCCGGTTCGGCCTAGCTTCAAGAGGGCCAATCGTTCCTCGAAACTGGCCGGATCGTGCAATGGAGCGATGTCCGGAATCGAGAGGGTCAGGAGCTCTTCGCGCGTATAGCCGAGCGACTGGCACGCCGCGTCGTTGGCGTAGATGAACCGCTTGTTCTCGTCGGCCCAAAGGATCGCGTCGCCTGCGTGGTCCACAGCGAACTGGGTGAGCCGCAACCGGCGCTCGCTCTCGCGGAGACGGTCTTCCGCCTGCTTGCGCTCCGTGATGTCGACCGTGGCTCCGATCAGGTGTGTGAGTTGGCCATCCGGGTTCCGCACCGCATGCCCGCGGACCTCGGTCCAGATGGTCGTGCCGTCCTTCCGCTGCATGCGCAGCTCGTAGTTGCAATCGTCCGTTTCCCCGTTGATGACCCGGTTCCAATGTTCCAGCGCAATGGAACGATCCTCGGGGTGCACGAGGTTCAGCCAGACGAACGGGTCGGTGGACAGCTCATCCGCGCGGTAGCCGAAGAGCGCTTTCAGGTTCGTGTCGCCTTGATAGAAGCCGCGCGCAACGTCCAGTTCCCAGACACCGACCTTGCCGACGGCGGTTGCGCGGGCATATCGTTCCTGGCTGGCCCGGAGGGCCGCTTCCGCTTCTTTGCGCTCCGTGATGTCCTGGCAGGAACCGGACATCCGGTACGGTTCGTCTTGCGCGTCCCATACCGCCTGCCCGCGTCCCCGAATCCAACGGTAATCGCCGCGGCCGGTGCGGAGCCGATACTCGACGTCGAACGGGGTCCGGTGCTCCAGGTGGGCGTGAAGCGCTCCAAACACCCGGTCGACGTCGTCGGGATGCAACCGCTGCGCCCAGTGCGCGAGGGTGTCAAACGGCTCAGAGTCATCCAGGGTGAGAATCTCCCGGATTCTCGGGGACCACCAGATCGGGTTCTCCGGGTCGTTCCAGAGGTGGCCCGGCAGTCGATGCTCGTCCCAAATCGCATCCGTGGATCCCTGGACGGCGAGCGCAAGGCGCTCCTCGCTTTGACGCAAGGCTTCCTGCATGCGTTTCTGGTCCGTGACGTCGCGCGAGAGAACGAGAATCGTGTCGACCTCACCGGTCGATCCGAATTCCGGAATGACGCGGGACTGGTACCAACGCTTCCCCTGTGGGGTGACAAACTCGAATTCGACCTGCGACTCGCGTGTGGTCGTTGCGGCGGTCTCCAGCGCCTGTCGCCAGAGTTGGGTGGTGGCGGGGTCCGCGCCAAGCTCATAGATGGTTTTCCCCAGCGCCGATTCAGAAGCCAGGCCCGTCGCCCGTTCGATGGCCCGGTTGACGCGGATGATGCGGCCCTCGCGGTCATAGCGCGCGATGACGTCCGAGGCGTTGTCGAACAGCGTCGAAAGTTCCCGCTCCGCACGAATGCGGTCGGTAATGTCCCGGGAAATGCCCACCAGTCCCGTCACGACTCCCTGGGGGTCGCGCCGCGGAGTTTTCGTGGTGAAAAACGTACGGTGTTCCCCGTTGAAGGAAATCACGGATTCCGATTGTGACGCGTGACCGGTCTCGAAGACGCGTCGATCCTGATCTCTGAGCCGGGCCGCAACGTCGGGAGGGAACAGTTCCTCGTCGGTCCGCCCGACAATCTCGGCGGGGGACCGCCCCATCACCTGCGCAACCGCAGAGTTGATCAGCACGTAGCGCCCCTCGTTGTCCTTGAGGAAAATCGCATCCGTCGTCGATTCGATGAGGGATCTCAACAGCGTCTGTTGCTCGCGCAGGGTTTCTTCCACGCGTTTGCGTTCGGTGATGTCGGTGGCGATTCCCCCGATCGCGTACGGGCGGCCGTCGGCGTCCCGCAGCGGGAACTTCACCACGATGCTGGTATGCAGGCCGTCGGCATGCATCGTCGATTCCTCGAACTCTCTGGCCTCTTCCGTTTCCAGCACCCGCCGATCATGCTGCCGAAATTGGCAGGCTTGCTCCCGGTCGAACAGCTCGACGTCGGTTCGGCCCAGCACGCGGTCCCCGGAAACGTGGAGGACGTCTGAAAAACGCCGGTTGGTATAAAGATATCGGCCGTCCAGATCTTTCAGAAACGCGATATTCGGTGCATGGTCGAGGAAGGCCCGGAATCGCTCTTCGCTGGCTCGGAGCGCCTCCTCGGCCCGACGCCGTTCAAGCTCGGCGCCCGCACGGGCCGCGAAAAGCATGAGGACCGACTGAATTTCCGGAGACAGGCGGACCGGCTTGTCGTCCAGGATCGCAAGCACGCCGAGCGGCACGCCCGATGTGCCGTAGATGGGGGCTCCGCAATATCCGTCCACGTTCAGATCGGCCAGCACGACGGCTTCGGGAAACCGTCCCTGGACGCCCGTTTCCTGGACGATCAATCGTTCGGTGATCAAGGCCGCGCAGGGTGTGCCCGCAAGGTCGTATGAAAAATTCGGAGCGAAATCCTCCCCGCCCCAGACGGCGATCGTCTGGACTTTGCGGGGCGCAGTTCCGACGTATTCGCCGACCACCACATATTTCGCCTGGGATACGGCAGCGAGGTGATACACGATCGAATGAAAGAAGTCGCCGCTGTGACTGGGATCGGTCGCGGACACCAACGCCCGCAGGACCGACGACTGCCGCTTGATTTGCTCGGCGGAGTCCAGCAGGCGCTCCGTTTGCACGGCCACCGTTTGTTCGTAGGTGTCGAGCAGTTGCTCGAGCGTGGACACCCGGGTGCGCAGGATGTCGACTTCGCTGATGGTTCCTTGGGGATTCATAGGCGTTCCTCGCAGGGTATCGGAGGGGATGGACTCAGGACGGCCTTTCCGTCGAAGGGGAGTAGGGCCAGTTTGATGGCGAGCGCGATGGTGCGAAACAACTCGGCCTGTTCTCTCGAGATCGGTACGCGGCTGAAGAGCACCAGGGCGAAGACGCTGGCGGTCGGCAGCAGGCCGCCCACGCCGACCACCGATCGGATTCCACATGGGATCACGAAGCGGTCTTGGGCCGGCACGTAGCCGCTCCCAACCGCAACCGGTACGTGAAAGACCCCGAACGTTCGTTCGTTGTGATCGAGCAGGAGGTCTCGATCGGGCGCCCACGCGGCGGCCGGATCGATGCCGAATTGAGTGAATAATTGTGAAAACATCGGGAACTGGTCGCGGAAGTTGAGTCCGGTGACGGGAACGGCCTTGTACTGTTTCGACTGGTGGCGCTGGTTCCATTCCGGACGGTCGCCGGCCGAAGCCAGGAGTGTGAGGCAGGGGGTATCGGATCGAAGCGGTCCTTCTGTGGCGAGGGTCGCAGCGAACCTCCGGCTGTCCTCGTCCAGTTCGCCGAAGGGGTGGGTCTTGAACAGTCTGATCAGCGGACAGGCTGGTCGTCGTGCTTCGGCTTCGAGCAGGTGTTCGTACAAATGCCGTACGATCCGGTTGGCGACCGCTTCCATACAGTTTGCGCCGGTCCCAATTTTGCGGAGGATGGCGGTGCAACGCACCATGTCGGCCAGCGAAAAGTCGGCTAGGTCGTACATGGAGGTTCCGCGCTGCGGTGGGATCGGAGAGGTGCAGTCACTCGATCGTCCCGCCGCCACATGGCGAGCTTCCGTCGCGTCGGCGACGGTCGGGCTGAGTGTTGAGGACGTGCACGCCTTGTCGACACGCACATTGCGACCATCTGGGGATGGAATCACAGCGTGAATACCGGCCGCTCAGGGTGCACAGTGTGCTCCAGTTTCGCTGAAAATGTCCACTAGGAACTCTGTGCGAAGTCGCGCCGGTGGCCGGACGCATGGGAGGCGGGGGCGATATCCGCATATGGTGAAACCTCGGGAGGGTTTCAGCCTATGTGAGAGGCCTGAGATTCGAAGAAGGCGTTGAAGGAAGTGCGCGGAGAACCGTGCTTTCAGGAGGAATCACTGGTGGTGTTTCTCCGCGGGCGTCAATGAAGAAGGCTATGCCTGATGAGCCTACGGTATGCGGGGAGCAGGATTCAGGGGAAAAGAAATTACTGGAGGTGTTTGTCCGGCCGCGATCATGCAGAGAGGCTGCGCCTGTCGAGCGGCCGGCACGAGCGAGCAATGATGTTCACTGGAGGAAGTGAAATATCCCCGCGCACATTTGAGGCGCGGGGTCGAGCAAGCTCTGTTTGGTGCCGAAGGCGGGACTTGAACCCGCACGGCTTGCGCCACACGCCCCTCAAACGTGCGTGTCTGCCATTCCACCACTTCGGCTACCGAGTCTGTGAAGCGAGTCCTAAGAGCGAATGGCTTATAGCTTGTGACTTGTTGCCCGAGCGAAGAAAACGTTTCGAGCTCGTGCCATAAGCCATACGCCATAGGCTCTTGATTCCGGCAAGATTCGCTTCACGAGATACGAACGGCGAAACAAGGGAGTTGCATTATAGAAGTGGCCCAAAATGCTTGTCAATCAACTAGTTGTCCGGTAGAATCGGACCTTCCTTGCCGAGTGCCTGCACGATGGTTTCATCGTGACGATGAGGCATCCATCGGCAGGATCTCGAGATGGCTCCTCTCTCAACTCCCCACAAACAGCAGACCGGTCAGCAGACTCAGATTGCCGCGCTCTTCGACTTCGACAACACGCTCTTGCCCGGCCAGGCCAGCGAAGTGCGGTTCTTTCGATATCTATGGAAGCGAGGGTTGGTCGGTTGGCGGGAACTGCGGCTTAGTCTTGGGTGGTTGCTCCGCCGCATGCCCCCGGTCTCGCTGCAACCTCTCCGGGAGCGGAAGCTCTACCTGGTCGGGAAGCTGGTGACGGAGATCGTGCCGTTGGCAATGGAGTTCTGTGAACGCGAGGTTTTTCCGAACCTGGCCTTTCAAGGGTTGGCGCGGATGGATGAGCATCGGCGGGCGGGACATCACATCGTGCTCGTGACCGGCTCCCTGGACTTTCTCATCGCCCCCTTGGCCGGGTGGCTGGGCGTGCAAACCGTGCTCGCCGCGAGACCTGAGCAGATGCAACGCCGTTTCACCGGCCATCTGCTCGCGCCGTACCCCTATGGGGCAGGGAAGCGCGACCTCATCATGACCCTTGCACGGGAGGCCAACATCGATTTGGCGCATTCCTTCGCCTATGGGGACAGTCCAGGCGACGTTGAGCTGTTACGTATGGTCGGCAATCCACTGGTGGTGAATCCGATCCGGGGTATGAGCCGCGTGGCGAGACGGGAAGGCTGGAACATCGTGCGCTGGCGGTAAGCAGCTTCCATCGCGCTTATGGATGTGACATTCACGAGTTCCACATGCGTGTGACGGAAATTTTTCACAGTATTCAGGGAGAATCCACTCATGCCGGCCGGCCCTGCCTGTTCATCCGGCTGACGGGTTGTCCCCTCCGTTGCACGTGGTGCGATACGGAGTACGCTTTCTACGGTGGTCGGGAGATGTCGCTGGACGAGGTGATCGCCCAGGTTCGCGAAGCCGGTTGTCCGCTGGTGGAGGTGACAGGTGGCGAGCCGCTGAGCCAGCCGGACGCCTACCCACTGCTGACGCGTCTGTGCGACGAGGGATACGAAGCGCTCTTGGAGACCAGCGGAGCGGTCGATACGGCCGCGGTCGATCCACGGGTGCGTGTCATTCTTGACGTCAAATGTCCCGGCAGCGGGATGACGGATCGCATGCATTGGCCGAACGTGGCCAGGCTTTCCTCCAAGGACGAGGCGAAGTTCGTGATCAAGGATCGGACGGATTATGAATGGGCACGCGAGGTGGTCCTTCGGGAAGATCTGCCGTCTCGCTGTACGGTGCTGTTCAGTCCGGTGTTCGGGGCGGTCGAGGCTCGCCATGTGGCCGAGTGGGTCCTGGCCGATCGGTTGCCGGTTCGGTTCCAGTTGCAAATGCACAAATATATTTGGGCCCCGGACATGCGTGGCGTATAACTGATCTCATTGAGCATTGGCGGCAGTTCATCGCTCAAGTTGGGATCGTGAACGATTGACCGGTAGAGTAGCGACAAGGAGTCCAAGCGAATGAAGATCATGCACGTAGAAGCGCAAGTCGGTCGGGTGGAGCAGGCGCCGTCGGAGGTGCTGGTGTTGCTGCATCTCGAGGGCGAACCCTCCCTCAAACAGGAGGCGGCCGCCATCGACAAACAATTGAACGGGCAGGTGGCCGATCTGCTTCGCCGCGGGGAATTCGAAGGGCGGGCCGGCGAAGCGCTGTTGGTCCATACCCAGGGCAAGGCGCCCGCCAAGCGATTGCTGCTGGTCGGGCTGGGGAAGCGCAAAGAACTGCAGCTGGACGCTTTCCGGCAGGCGTTGGGTACGGCGGTGAAGAGGGTACGTCAAGCCAAGGTGACGGCGTTCTCGGTGGCCATGCCGGCGAGTTCACCCCGCGGAGCCTCGGCGTTGGACGTCGCGCAGGCCCTGTCCGAAGGAGCCGTCCTGGGGAGTTACCAATTCACCGTTTACCGCAGCGAGAACGGAACCAAACCTTCCGATGTCGAACGCATGACCCTCGTCACCGCGCAACGGACCCAACTGCGTCAGATTACCGAAGGCATCAGGCGGGGGGTCGCGACCGGCGAAGCCACCTGCTTTGTGCGCGACCTGTGCAATCATCCGTCGAACGTCATGACCCCGACCCGGATGGCGCAGGAAGCCAAGGGGGTGGCCAAGGAGACAGGCGTCGGCCTGAAGATCCTCGAACAAAAAGACATGGAGCAGCTCGGGATGGGCGCGCTGTTGGGCGTGGCGCGCGGGAGCCACGAGCCTCCCAAGTTCCTGATTCTCGAATATAAAGGCGAGAAGGCGAAAAAAACGGAACAGCCGGTGGTGCTGGTCGGGAAGACGATCACGTTCGACACCGGGGGGATCTCGCTCAAGCCTGCAGAAAACATGGAGCATATGAAGGCGGATATGACCGGCGGCGCTGAAGTCTTGGCTGCGATCCGTGCCGCGGCCCGCCTGAAGCTCCCGCTGCATCTCATCAGCATTCTCCCGGTGGCCGAGAACATGCCCGGCGGCCGCGCCATGAAACCGGGCGAC
>JRYJ01000907.1_pt1 | contig 20414 bp, 18 predicted proteins | sample 235371 | NCBI WGS metagenome assembly JRYJ01 (sample SAMN03074219, study PRJNA261477) | activated sludge metagenome | biome: Wastewater Treatment Plant; feature: Wastewater; material: Activated sludge; isolation source: activated biomass of a wastewater treatment plant treating hydrocarbon... ... | reverse complement strand
GCAAGGGTCCGCGCGCTTCGTGTGGATCACCTGGAAGAATTCGTCTGGACCATTACCGCCGGCAACCTTTCGGAATTCTACCGGGCCACCCTCCACAGCGGACGCCTCGAGCAGGACGGGGACCAATTCCGACTCGCCGTCCCACAAGGCAAGTCGCCCGCCCTGGCCATTCGAGTGTTGGCCCAAGACAAGATGGAACTGACCGATCAGTCGGGCGCCGTCTCGCAATGGGGGAGAAGCGAGAAACTGCTGTCCCGCTGCTAGCCTCGCCACCAACCTCGTAAGGGATTGTCTCCGGTTGACGGAGATCTCGGCGGTTCATACACTGACGGTATGGTCCGATGGCTGTTCACCCTGCTGATTTTCCTCCTGGCCGGCCCGGTATGGGCACAGGATTACCGTCCGCTGGCCGCCCAAGGTCCCGAGGAATTCAACTTCGAGGAGCCTTTCGAGCAAGCACTGTCCAATACACTCCTCCGTTCCCTGCTCTCCGCAGCCGCGGCGAATTTTCACGAGTATGTCGAGTTCGAGGGCAGGATGGCGCCGGAGGGATCATCGACGCCACCATCCGGTGAGTTTCGGCTGAAGTTTTTTCCGCAGGGCAAATCGCGGTCACAAGATCATGTGACCGCCGAGGGATCGTTTAGGTTATCACCCAACCGCGACGCATCTGAATTTTCGCTTCGCTTCAAGTCGTCCCCTGGCCGCTCACAAGCGCCTTCCGCAATAGACGGTGAACCGATTTAGCACCATCAGCTGGCAGCCTTTTCCCCCATCCTGCTAAAAGCGGAAGCCCAAGCCGCCCGCCAGGATATGCGCCCGATAGTTCAGGGTAAATGAAGGCCCATGGGATCCGTCGGAAAACTCGCTCTCCCATTTGTAGTTCGACACGAAATACTTGTATTCGGTGAAGAGGAACAGATGGTCCGTGACGTTCGCACGCACTCCGCCGATCAACTGATAGGCAAAAGCGCCGTCACCGGCATTCTCATTCACCACACCGATCGAGCTGTTCTGAATGTTGAGATTTCTGGCAAACCCACCGGACAGTCCCGCCCCTACCCCGACGTAGGGTTGCACAATCTCGCCTGGATAGCGCAGCAGTAGGTTGCTCATGACGTTGATCAGGTTCAGACGGGCGTTGGCGCTCCGTGTGACGCCTCCGGTCGTCACGGTCGGAGCATCGACCTTGCCGGTGAGTCCCGAGAATTCGAACTCCAATCCGACGGTCCCGCCGGTGAAGGCCGGGAACAGGCCGACCTTCAGCCCGCCTCCAAGGCCGCCCTGAACGGTGGTGTTGGTGAAGGGATCGTCCTGCAATTTGAGTTGCCGGTTGTTCGGATGACTTCCTTGAATAAACAGACTGACGTAGACTTCCGTCTTGTCTTGTGGGGCGGCAGTACCTCCCGCACCGTCCGCCGCCACCGCGCTTTCCGGAATCTGTTCCCACAGACACAAGGCTGCCAGAAAACCGGCAACCAACCGTGCACGGGTTCTCATCGTGTCCTCCTCGCTCCCCGACTCGGAAGCATCTGTTCGACTCTCCTAGCAATACCACATAATCTCGCCCGGCCAAACAACTTCCCGCGTTTTCGACCGGACGAGACTACGTAGGATGCAAACGGAGGCAGCCGTTATCCAGCGGTATGGAGAGGGGAGACTATCGGGAGGAGAATTTCATAGGACCGGACGAGGCCATGACTTCCTGAACTTTGCCCATAAGAAGCCGCTGAGAGTAAGGTTTCGGAAGAAACCATCCTCCCACCACGCCTTCGAAATTGTGTTGAGACACGAGCCCGGATACGAACAAGACAGGCAGTCCAGGCCGTCGGGCTCGCAGCCGCCGCGCAAGGCTCGGACCGGACATGGCAGGCATGACAATGTCGGCCACCAGAATCCTGATTCGATCCGGCTCGGCCTCGAAAATTCGTATCGCCTCTTCTCCGCTGGTCGCCCGAAGCACGCCGAATCCATGAAGTTCCAACATCGAGGCGGTCAAGTCGCACACCGCCCGGTCGTCGTCCACAAGGAGAACCGTCTGCTGAGGGAGTGCTGGATGAGGCCGTCGGATACAAGGTGGGCGGCATTCATAGGGCGGATCGTCGTCCTGAAGTTCAACACTAGCACGCTGCGGCCATTGTGTCAAAACGAGGTGCAGGTTTCCGTGAGAAACCGCTTGATGCGGTCTTCCGGAACCAAGCCAACGAGCAGCACGCGGTCCGGATGCTCCACGATCGGAACCCCCGAATGCTCCGTCGCCGCCCATTCCTGCTCCCAGGATCGAAGGATTCCCTCGACCCCGGAGGCACCGATCCCGCACAGGTCTTCTGCCGGGAATCCATAGTTGGACGCCTCACCCCGGAGAACCGAGGCGTCGGAAACATCCCGGTTCTGAACCCAGAAGAGACGATAGAGCGTCCGGATGAAGCCTTCGGCGCGGACGGGGTCGATTTGTCGGGCGCGCACGGCGGCCTCGATGGCCGGCTTGGTGTTGGGCTTCCCTCTGGGCACCGAAATCGGCAACTCGGGAGCCAGTTGCTTGACCAGGGCGACCTCGCGCACCAACCCCGCTCCGAGGGATCCGGACCAGGTTGCCGTCGGAATGGGGAGATGCGGCGCATGCTGCACGCCGCGCCAACCGCTCCGCGACGCCCAGCGAGTACGACCGCTCGTGCATGGCGTAACAAAACGGACAGTTGAAATCACTGAAGAACCGAATTTCCTGCACGGAGCGGCTTCTTTCGATCGTCACCGCAATCGATCCCAGCATACGTGACGATCCTCGGAAGCTCCAATACATCGTCTGTATGTTTGCAATAGGAAGAAGCTATCGCCTGAGGGAAGCGTCGTCTTGCAAGGGGGAACCTTCTCCTCTTTCGGTCGGTAGGGTCTAGGCCGGGTGAAGCAACCCGACTTCCTCCAGTTTCGTCCGGAGGATGTGAAGCACGATGGGCTTGGCCAGGATATGGTCCATACCACTGTCGTGACAGCGCCGCTGATCTTCCGACGTCATGTTCCCTGTCAGCGCGATGATCACGGGCTGTCTCATGCCTGTGGCGGCCTGCTGTCGGATCCATCTCGTGGCGTCGTATCCGTCCATTTCAGGCATTTGGCAATCCATAAGAATCCCGTCATACTCGGTGCGGGAACAGGCCTCCACCGCTTCCCGACCATTCGAGGCCACCTCCACATGGCATCCCAATTTCTGGAGGAACTCGCAGGCGACGACCTGATTCACATTGTTGTCATCCACGACGAGGATCCGGACGGGACCCTTCCGCACCGCCGGAGCGGCCACCGGTGCGACTCCGACCGGAAAGGTTTCCACCGATCGGCTGATGGCCGGCAGCATGGTCGTTGTGAACCAGAACCGGCTGCCGACGCCGGGAATACTGTCTACGTCGATGTGCCCCCCCATCATCTCCACCAACTCTTTGCAAATCGCCAACCCCAGCCCGGTGCCGCCGAAGCGCCGTGTGATCGAGGCATCGGCTTGCTGATAGGAGTGAAAGAGCCTGGCCCGCTGTTCCGGTGTGATGCCGATCCCTGTATCGGCGACTTCCCATCGCAGGAGGCAGACCTCCGACTCTCGGTCCGGCTGCTCCTGCACGGCGACCCGTATGTCGACCCCTCCGCGCTTGGTGAACTTGATCGCATTCCCCACGAGATTGAAGAGGATCTGCCGGAGCCGCACCGGATCTCCTCGAAAGGACTCTGGCACGTCGTCCGCCACCTCCACGTACACACTGATCCCTTTCTTGCGGGCCAACTCCGACAACAGCAAGACGACGTCGCGAACCAACAACTGGACATCGACGTCTGCGACTTCCAGGTGCATCTTCCCGGCCTCGATCTTGGACAGATCGAGGACGTCGTTGACCAGGGCGATGAGCGCCTCGCCGGAACGTTGGATCGTCTCGACATAGGTCTGTTGTTCAGGCGAGAGATGCCCCTGTTTCAACAATTCGGCGCAGCCGAGCATGCCCGTCATGGGGGTCCGAAGATCATGACTGACCGTCGCCAGGAACATCCCTTTGGTCCGGGCGGTTTCCTCGGCCCGTTCCTTGGCTTTCCGCAATGCGACGGCTGCCGACACATCGAGGCCGTAGGCGCGCACCAGTCCGGTCCGCCCGATCGGCAAGAACGACCAGGACAAGAATCGGTCACCCACGGCAACTTCGAGCTTCTCGAGCCCCTTCCCGCGCTTCGCGCATCGGCCGAGAACGGACAGCAGATCCTTCGGAAGCACGGCCCGCAGATCGGCATTGGCGACGCCCAACTCGCCGAGCAAACCGATCATCGCGGCATTGGCGTATAAGATCGTCCCGTCCCGGTCGAATTCCACGATCGGGTGCGGTGCCTGCTCCGTCAAAGTGGCGGCGCGACTGACTTCCCGTTCGGCTTCCCGTTCGCGCGTCAGATCGCGACAGACCACGAATCCCGCTGCGGAAGTCGCCATGCGAATCGGACGGCCGTCCAGTTCGAGTTCCGCACTGGTTCCATCCGGCCGATCCCAGAGCACCGTCATCGACTCGGCTGGTGTCCCCAGCGTAAGCATACGGTCGATCGGACAGGACGGCTCTTTGCCGGCGCCGAGCGTGCAGCGGAAGACATCATGGAGTCGCATCCCGACCACGCCAGCCCGCTGACCCAACAGTCCATAGCCGGCGTGATTGAGTGCCAGCACCTGTCCCCGCCGATCGAGGACAAGCACCGCTTCGGCAATGGAATCCAGGATCAATCGGTAGTGTTCCGGCGGGAGAGGATCAGGAAGAGGCACCCCGGGCCGTGCAGGGATTTGTTCTGGGTTGGACATAACTGGGCGTACCGAGACCTTCCAATCTATATCGGCGGGAAGAGCTGGAACTTGAAATGACGGCTGGATGGGGTCGCGGCCGTCTTCTTAGGGAAGGATCGCAATAATACGCACCGGCCCCCCGCTGCCGCCGGTGATTTTGAGCGGCAGGGCGGTAATCGAAGCCCCCGTAGCAGGGAGTCGATCCAGATGGGCCACATTCTCCAAGGCATAAAGGCCCGCACCGTTCAGGACCTGATGGACGATAAAGTCACGCGACGGACCGTGATCGATGCTCGGGGTATCGATCCCGATTCCCCGGATGGAACGCTCGCGGGTCAACAATTCCACCGCTTCCCGCGAGAATCCCGGAAAATGAAGCGTGGCAGGATCGTTCGGGGTCGCACTCCCGAAATATCGCACAGGATCCTTCCAATAGGCACCCCACCCCGTGAGCATCAGCACAAGCGCCCCCGCCGGTACCCGCCCATGTATCGACTCCCACCGCCGGATATCCTCGACCGAGAGCCGGTAGTCCCGATCCCTCTCGACCGCGGTCCTCACGTCAACCACCACGGCGGGCCCCATGAGACGGTCCACCGGAATTGCATCCACCGTCGGCTGTCCTTTGGCAAAATGGATCGGCGCATCGATGTGTGTCCCCGCATGTTCTGACATCGTGAATTGACCCGAGGCATACCAGTAACCCGCAGCGGTCTCTCCCCATGCCGTGCTGTCACGGTGGAAGGGCCGGTTGCCGGGCCAGGCAAGGGTCTGCTCGTCGAGACCATAGGTAAGGTCGATGACCCGCGATTCTCCGCCAACCACGGACCCGGTCCCCGTGCAAAACAGCATCATACACAGAGCCCAGAGCACCCGCAGGCATGTTTTCGATCGGCTCATGATCTCCCCTCCAGCGCGCGAAACCGTTCGTCGACCTCACGGCGGTCGCAGGACCAGAGTTTGTCGGTCTTGTAGAATTCGTACCGGCCGTCTGCGGCGGCAGATGCCACGCGGGCCCGCAGGGCCTGCGCCTCGTCGGACGTCATGGGGGTAAACCGGCGCACGATGGCCAGGTTCTCCCGCAACGTCGCCACACTTTCGATCCCACTCACGACGGTCGCCACCGGAAGGGACAAGGCGTACCGGAGTGCCTCCTCCACCGTCAGGACCCCATCGCGAATTGGTTTCGCGTTCCCGCAGAGCGACTTCATGCCGATCGGGGCGATCCCTTGCCTGATCAACTCCGGCAACACCTGCGTTTCGAAACTGCGAAAGGCAGGATCGAACGCGTTCAAGGGAATCTGGCAGGTATCGAATTGGAACCCCCGCTGCAGGACGGCCAGATGAATGCGAGGATCTGTGTGTCCCGTGAAACCGATGAAGCGGACCTTTCCCTGCCGCTTCGCTTCCACGAGGGCTTCCAGGACTCCGCCGGGAGCGAACATGCGGTCCGGATCGTCCTCGCACCCCACCTCATGGATCTGCCACAAATCGAGGTAATCCGTCCGGAGATGCCGTAGCGATTGTTCGAGATGCAGCATGCCGACGGCCTTGCCTCTTCCGTGGGTACACATCTTCGTCATAAGAAAAACCTGCTGGCGTCGCCCTTCCAGAGCTTTCCCCATCACTTGCTCGCTGCGCGTGTTGTAGTAGTCCCACGCGTTGTCGAAGAATGTGACTCCCTCGTCGATGGCCTCCCGAACGATTCGAATTCCCTCTTCATCGCTGGTATTGAGCAAATGCCCGCCGCCGATTCCCAACGCCGAAACGGAGACCCCAGTGCGTCCCAAGAGGCGGTAGTGAATGCTTCCCCTCGCTTTGTCAGCCATTCCGGAACGGCTGCCCCCCAAGGCCTGTGGAAGGTTCTCCAGATCCCCGACCAGCCACGCCAAGCCCAGCCACCCCGCAGTCTTCAAGAGCTGCCTGCGGGCCCAACCGGCTGGAGGGTCTGACTCGCCCGGGCGATGTTGCTGTGTCATACGTCACCGTCCTCGTCTGTCACGCTCGATGTGCGATGAGCCCTATCGGCCCAGGCAGGACTAAGGTACACTCCCTGCCTGGCAGCCGCAACCGGGAGAAACACGGGCATGCTGGAGCCCGGCTCCGACTCGTCGTGCTTCGCATATTCGGGGCACCGCTTCGCCGTCGAATATCGTCTCACCGGACCGCCCGCAGAGGCCCGATCCCGCGCTAAGCTGCTGTGCAACGAACTCACCGTCGAATCGGCCGACCATCTGATTCCAAACGGGCCCATCCGTGACCATGTGCTCGGACGGGTGGTCGACTTCGAGCCTCTTACGGAAAATCTGTCCCGCGCGGTGCTCACCTTCCCGGCGGAGTTGGTTGACGGATCGCTGGCGTCGCTCCTTCACACCGTCTTCGGCACGGCCAGCCTTCAACCAGGCGTTCGACTCGTCGATATCCGGCTTCCAGATCATATTGCCATTCGATGGAGCGGTCCGCGCCTCGGTCGTCGGGGGCTCCGGACGCTCCTCACCGTGCCTGAGCGTCCATTGGTCTGTGCCGTGCTGAAACCCATCGGGCTCTCTGCGAAAGCCCTCGCTGCGCTGGCCTATGAATTCGCGCTCGGAGGTGTGGATCTGATCAAGGACGACCAAGGATTGGCCGACCCGCCGTTCTGTCCGTTCGAAGAACGGGTGGCCCGCTGTGGGGAGGCCGTTGCTCGCGCCAGGACGGAAACGGGCAAGCCCTGTCTCTACGTGCCACATCTCAGCGGTCCTTGGCCGACCATCGCAGCTCGCGCCGCGCTGGCCAAGCGCCAAGGTGCGGGCGGGTTCCTGGTCTGTCCGGGACTGGTGGGATTCGATCACATGGCGGAACTGACGCGGCTGACCGAGGAACCATGTGTGTTGCTGTCCCACCCGGCTTTGCTTGGCACCTACTATGCCTCGGCCGAAAGTGGGATCGCCCCCGCGGTGCTGTTCGGGCTGCTGCCCAGATTGGCGGGCGCCGACGTGAGTATCTATCCAACGTTCGGCCTCTCCTATCCACTTTCTCAAGCCGGCTGCCGGGAAATCGCGGACTCCTGCAGCAGACCGATAGGAACCCTGGCCCCAGTTTTCCCCACCGCCGCAGGGCGTATGGATGTCGCGCGCGTACCAGCCGTGGCCGCGATTTATGGTCGCGAGCTCGTCTATGTCCTCGGCAGCGGCATCCGAGAGGATCCCCGAGGAATTCGCCCAGCTTGCCAGGACTTCATCCGGACGGTCTCCCCCTGATCGACTTCCTCGAATTATCTAATCTTTGTCTTTACTTTATATTCGTATGCCATTGATTCATTGAAATTTAATAGATACTAAAGTTCGCCACCAACAGACCGAAAAAGTATACGAGAGGGACAGCTATGGATTTCGCGATCTACTGGGTAATTCCATAGCACAGGAGGTTGAGGATGATCAGCGCGCTCCATTCCGCTTTGTCCGGCCTCACAGCATTTGCCAAGAGTGTCGCAGTGACTGCGCACAACGTCGCCAACGTCGCGACGTCGGAATTCAAACGTAGCCGAACCGAGTTTCGCGAAGCTGCCGACGGCGGCGTGCGGACGTCAGTAGCGGTCGACGGCAAGCCAGGCTCCCGGATCCAGCAGGACGCCGCCCGAGGCTCAGCCCTGGTCGAGCAATCGAACGTCGACCCGGGAGAGGAAATGGTGAACCTCCTCGCGGCCCGGCGGGAGTTTTCACTGAACGTGTCCGTCGTCAAGACGACCGACGAGATGTTGGGCACGCTGGTCAATCTTCGAAAATAATCCCGTTCACCATCCCCGAGCGCATACCGTGAGCAGCCCGCCTCAGGTCGATTCCAATCCAGAGGTCGCTTCCGGAACGGCCTTGCTGGCCGTCCCGGCCAAGGACCTCCGTGTCGGGATGTACGTTCATCTGGATTGCTCGTGGTTCGTCCACCCCTTTGCCCATCAACAGTTCAAACTCACATCCAACGAACAGATCGCAACCCTGGCGAGTCTGAACCTGCGTGTGCTGGTCGATCCTGCTCGCTCCGATACGCCGCTCGCAACTACCACATCACCGGAAGTCGGACAGCCCATCGCCGAATCTTCGACCCCGCCGACAGAGCCGGTGGCAGATGCGTCAATGGCACCTCCGTCGACGCCTGATACCTCCACAGCGCCGTCGAAACCTCAGACCATCGAGACCTTCGTCACCGGCCTGCGTGAAGCCAACCAGCTCTATCGCGAGGCCACCGCGCAGTTTCAGCAGGCGGTTCACGAACTCGCAGAAGGATCGGAAAGCGGTGTGGCCAGCGCGAAGACGGTGATCAATCAACTTGCGCCGCTCGTGTTCGACGAGGCCATCACGGGGGCTCTCGCCGGACTGCTCGACATCCGCCAGATGGACGAAGCCGATCTCCTCCATGCCCTGAACGTCTCTGTCCTGTCGATGATGGTCGGGCAGCAACTCGAGTTGCCCGTCGAGGACATCAAAGTATTGGGCATCGGCGCGTTGCTGCACGACATCGGCGAGCGGAAGATTCCGGCCGAGGTGTTGGCTCGCCGGGGCACGTTCACCCCTGCGGACCAAGAGATCTACGCACGTCATCCCGAATTTGGACTCGAAGTCCTGGATGCCATCCCCGCCTTCCCGGCCGAGGCGCTCAAACTCATTCAACTCCACCACGAGCGGCTCGATGGATCGGGTTACCCTCGAGGCCTCACCGGCGAGTACCTGTCCCTGTTCACCAAAATCGTCATGGTCGTCGAAACCTACGATGAACTGATTCACCCCCGCGACCCGCAGCGCAGCCTCACGCCGAGCGAGGCGCTGGCGTATCTCTTCCGCCATACCCAGCGAAGCTTGCCGCGCGAAATCGTCACCGCGCTGATCCAAAGCCTCAGCGTCTATCCACCGGGCAGTATCGTAGAACTCGTCAACGGGGCCTATGGCTTGGTCCTGAACGTCAACCGTCAGGACCGGCTCAAACCCTTGATCCTGCTCTACACGCCGGGCGAATCCGGCGCCGATCCCGTGGTCGTGAACCTGATGACGGACCCGACCCGGGCGATCGCTCAACGGGCTGCCAAGCAGCGCCTCTCCCCTCGGATTCTCAACTATTTGGATCTCAAACGCTGGCTCCCGCACTTCCTGAACTGACCAGAAGCCGCCACCTCAAGTCGGAGACTACGTAGTTCCCTTCCTTTCTCTTCAAGTTTGTCTTGGCTGAAGCCGATATAAGTACACGGCGTTGCGCGCGCATCGGGGCGCCATCACACCACAACCTCTTTGAGTAACGTTACCTTGCCTCAGGCAGACCGCAACGACTCCCAGACTGACGCCAAGGGCGCGATCTCCATGCGTCCTGATGAGCTCCGGGTCGGCATGTACGTCGACTTGAACTGCTCGTGGTTCAAGCATCCCTTTCCGCTGAAATCGTTCACCATCACCTCCGAAAGCCAACTGGCCACCATTCGCGGACTGGGCCTGACGACCGTGTTGGTATATCCCTCGCACTCCGAGGCGGCCGCCCAGGATGGTCCACCCGGTCCCGCTCCATCACTCCGCCCCGCCTCCGACGGGCAGAGTCCAGCAGGACAAGGGCCCAGGCCGAGCGGTGCCGACTACCACGAAGCCGTGAACCTGACCACCCATGCCTACCATCAGGTCATTCAACGCAGCACGCAAATGATGCGGGATTTGTGCAACGGGTCCGCAGAAGGCCTCAGCAACGCGAAGGCCATGATCAACGGGATCAGCACGTTGATTACGAACACGGAAGCGGCCAGTACCGTGGCCAGCCTGTTCGACGCCGAGGAACTCGACAACGTGCGCGTGCTTCACGCCCTTAACGTGAGCACACTGGCGATGATGGTGGCGCGGCATTTCAACATCGGCGAGAGCGATCTCCGGCTCATCGGAATGGCAGGCCTGCTGCATGACATCGGAGAGCAACGCGTCGCCGTCCGCATCGTCAGGAACCGTTCAAGGCTCTCGCGGGTCGAAGCCCTGGAATATCACCGTCACACCCAGTACGCCGTCGACATGCTGAAGCAGTTCCCGGGCTTCCCGACCGAGGTGCTCAACATCATCCGCCAGCACCACGAACGACTGGACGGATCGGGATACCCCGCCAAGCTCAAGGGAGATCAGATTCCCCTTCCGACAAGGATCGTGAGCGCCGTCGACCAGTACGATACCCTGATCAACAATCCCGAGGCCGACCAAGTCGTGTCCCCGGCCGAAGCGCTGGCGCATCTGTATAAGAATCAGAAGCATCTCTTTGCAGCCGAGGTCCTCGTCGCGATGATTCAGACTTTGGGGGTCTATCCGCCCGGTACGGTGGTGGCCCTTACCGACGGGACCATCGGCCTCGTGCTGAACATCAACTTTGAATCTCGCCTGAAACCTCTGATTCTGGCCTATGAACCGGATAGGCCCCAAAACGGTCCGCACATCATCGATCTCTGTCATGACACACAGCGCTCGATCCTGCGGGGTATCTCCAAGCAGGAAATCCCGCGCGACATCACCGGTTACCTGCAGCTCAAGCGCTGGACCGGCTACTTCATTCAATCTTCCATCCGCTCGATGCACGAAGAGACAGCCGCCTGACGGCACGTCTCCGGCTGGCACGAATACCGGACAGTATGGTATTCCCCCTGCATGGCGAACCCGCGCGTCCTCCTGCTCATCCCGCCGCTCACTCAACTGAACACACCGTACCCCGCCACCGCCTACCTTACGGGCTTCCTGCGTTCCCGAGGCTATCCCGTCGCCCAGGCGGATCTGGGCATCGAAATGGTGCTGCGCCTGTACTGTCGCACCGGGCTGGAGCAGGCGTTCGCGCGGCTCAAGTCCTCAGACCTCTCCTGGCCTGGAGAAGTCCAGCAAATGCTCGCTCTGGAAGCGGCGTACCTGGACACGATCGATGCCGTCGTCGCATTCCTGCAAGGGAACAACCCTGAGCTTTCCGCACATCTGGCGAGGCCGGGTTTTCTCCCGGAAGGTCCTCGGTTTGCCTCGACCGTGCGGCAGGCGGCAGGATCTTCGTCGCTTCCGCCTTCCGACCAGGCTCGCCACCGTGCGACTCTCTACATCGAAGATCTGACCGACCTCCTTCACGCTACCGTGGCCCCGGATCTCCAGCTGAACCGGTACGGTGAACGGATGATGCAGTCTACGTCCTCCTTCGACGCGATCGAAGACGCGCTCCGGTCTCCGCTCAGCGTGACCGACGAGCTCCTCCTCGAGTGCCTCTGGTCGCACATGGAGGCGGTCCATCCGGATATCGTGGGTCTGACCGTCCCGTTCCCCGGCAACTTCTTCGGCGCCCTGCGGATCGGACAGGCGTTGAAGGTCCGTCGTCCGGATATCCGGGTGGTGCTCGGCGGCGGCTACGTCAACACCGAATTGCGGCGGCTCGAAGACACCCGCTTGTTCCGATACGTTGACTTCGTCACGCTCGATGACGGTGAACGGCCGCTGCTCTGCCTGTTGGAATTTCTTGCGGGACTGCGGCCGGTCGAACGGCTGCGCCGCACCTTTCTTCTTGACGGAGGCGCCGTTCGGTTCCGGAACGGCAGCACCGAGCCGGACTTTCCTATGCACGAGCTCGGCACGCCCACATACGCCGGACTGCCGCTCTCTCGGTACTTGTCGGTCTTGGATAGTACGAACCCGATGCACCGACTGTGGTCAGAGGGACATTGGAACAAACTGACCGTCGCGCATGGATGCTATTGGAAGCAATGCACGTTCTGCGACGTGGGCCTGGATTACATCGCGCGATATGAGGCCACGCCGACCGAGACCTTGCTCCGGCGCATCGACGAGCTGATTGCAGAAACGGGACGGCGGGGATTTCACTTCGTGGACGAGGCCGCGCCGCCGGCCGCGTTGAAAGCATTGGCGCTGGGCCTGCTGGAACGCCGGGTCACCATCTCGTGGTGGGGAAACATCCGATTTGAGGAAGCCTTCTCGCCGGACCTGGCCCGACTGTTGGCCGCCTCCGGCTGCATCGCAGTCACGGCCGGGTTGGAGGCGGCTTCGGACCGGCTGCTGGAACGGATGAAAAAAGGAATCACGGTCGATCAAACGGCCCGAGTGGCCGCTGCCTTCAGGCAGGCCGGCATCCTGGTTCACGCGTACCTCATGTACGGCTGTCCGGGCGAAACGATCCAGGAGACGGTCGATGCCCTGGAACGGGTCCGCCAATTCTTTCAGGCAGGGCTCCTCCAGTCGGCCTTTTGGCACCGATTCACCGCCACGGCCCACAGCCCGATCGGGCTCCACCCCACTTCCGAAGGCCTCAGGATCCTCGGCCCGACGTTCGCGGGATTTGCGGAAAACGATTTGCAGCATGCCGATCCGGCAGGGGCTTGTCCATCCTGGCTGGGAGAAGGACTCCGCGCGGCGGTTATGAACTACATGGAGTGCATGGGGTTGGACCTTCCTGTCCGGCGTTGGTTCTCCAAGCCCGTCAAGCCCCCCCGGGTGGCGCGGAGCTGGCTGAAGGACACCCTGACGGTGTCCGCACCTCGGGCAGACCCGACCGAGCGACGTACGGTCTGGATCGGCGCGAACCCCGTCTTGCGAGGCAAGGACGAGTCCAGAGTGCGGGTTATCCTGCCGACTCGCACGGAGGACGTCTCGTTCATCCTGGCGAGGCGCGAAGCCGCCTGGCTGACGTCACTGCTCCGGCACTCGGCTCCTCAGCCCGAGCGAGCCGCCCAAGGGTATCCCCACGTCGGCGAGGTGCGACGAAGTTTTCCGAACAAGGGACCGCACGGGTTCGACCGTTTTGTTCAGACCACCGCCTGGCGCGAGACTCGCCGGGCCGGGCTTCTGCTCGTGTGAACTCCTCGCCGACGAACCCGAGCCCGCGGGGAGTACTTCGGGACGGCGACGCCCCGTTCCTCCCAGAGCGCCATCCAATGCGTAGGCACACGTAAGACGCATCATTCATAGTTACGTCGATTCACGTCCCGTAGGTGTTTTTGCTACAGACATATGAGCCTATTTCCACAACGGGAGAATCCTTCTGCCATTGCGGAAGGATAGTCCGGCCTGCGGAGGGCGCGATGACACGTCGAACGAGGGTGGCGCTCGCCTTCGTCACGCTGCTCGGCATGAACGGCGCACCGCAGGGCCTTTCAGCCGACACTTCCGAATCGTCGGATCATGCGATCCAGACCGCCCGTTTGCTTGCCGTACTGTCGAGCCGGAGACTCACCCAGCCCGTCCGGAGCTAAGCGTCCTGCCTCATAAAAAACAACGGGGAGCCGGCCGTATGGCCGGCACCCCGTTTCGTGTTCGCCCGCGGGGCGGCTACTTGTTCGGTTGCGGCGTGATCCGCAGATACGGCTTCACGGCCTTGAATCCCTTCGGGAACAGGCTCGTGGCCTCCGCATCGCTGACGGCCGGCGTGATGATGCAATCCTGCCCGTCCTTCCAATTGACCGGCGTCGCCACTTTGTACTTGGCGGTCAATTGCAGCGAGTCCACCACCCGCAACAGCTCGTCGAAATTACGCCCGCAGGATGCCGGGTAGGTCAGCATGAGCTTGATTTTCTTGTCCGGACCGATCACGAACACCGACCGGACCGTCATATTGTCCAGGGCGTTGGGATGGATCATGTCGTACAGGGTGGCCACCTTCTTCTCGGGATCGGCGATCAAGGGATAGTTGACCGTACAATTCTGGGTCTCGTTGATGTCCTTGGTCCACCCTCGGTGCGCATCCAGGGGGTCGACGCTGATGGCCAGCACCTTCACGCCCCGCTTTTCGAACTCACCCTTGATCCTGGCCATGTATCCCAATTCCGTCGTGCAGACCGGAGTAAAGTCCTTGGGATGTGAAAACAAGATCGCCCAGCTGTTGCCGAGCCACTCATGGAAGTTGATGGTTCCTTCCGTGGTCTCGGCCGTGAAGTTCGGAGCTTCGTCTCCCAATCGTAGCGCCATACCGTCCTCCTTCCAAAAGCACGTGAAATGTTGGTGAAGAATTTCATAATGATAAAGCGGATTTTCTAGACTACCTCGACTGTCTGAGCGAGCGCAAGCGGGGCCGCCCCCCCGAACCCCGGCCCGGGACCGGCCCCCTCAAGTTTCCCCTCCGGTGTCCGATACAGCATCAGATACCGTCGGAGGTCTCATGGAGAATACGAGAACCCCTCGATCGCGCCTGCGCATCTCGAACGATCCCATGTACCAGCTGCTCCGTGAAGGCTGCATCACCGAGTTCAACGCCAAGAAGGCCGAGCTGCTCAAGAAACTGGTCTGAGTGCTACTTTTTTGATAGCTGCTGGCGCTTNNAGTTCAACGCCAAGAAGGCCGCCGGGGAACGCGTCGACCTGCGCAACTGCGACCTGCGGGGGGTGGACCTTCGGGGGCTGGAAGCGGACGGGCTGGATTTCGGCGATTCCTATTTCCGGCAGGCCGACCTGCGGGGGGTGGATTTTCGCAATGCCCGCTTGGAAGGCGCCAGCATCAACGCCGCGAAGATTTCGGGGACCTACTTTCCAGCGGAATTGACCGCCAGCGAAATCGAATTGTCGCTGCTGCACGGCACCCGCATGCGCTATCAGGCCAAGTCGTAGGATGGCACGCCTTCATCCTCCGGTGAGGTTCAGCCGCGTCCTCACTTGGTCCTTCTCCGAACGGGCCAGTTCCACCTCGACGAGAAACACCCGGTCCTCCAGCACCTTTCCCTGCCTAACCAAGTCTTCGCGAATCGCTTTCGCCCGGTCCCGGGCCAAGGCGCGCAACTCTTCTTCCTCCACCGTGGTCACCGGCACCAACTCCTCGCGAATCTCGTCGGCTGAGAGGACCCGTGCCACCGTCTTCCCACCGGGCAGGGTTTCGCTCTTGGTGGCCTGCTTCCCCAACCTTTCAGCATAGAGGTCCCCGAGTAATTCAACCTCCCGTTCCTTCGTCAACGCCGCCTGCAGATTCTTCTTTCCACCCTGGGTGAACCGCCGCTGCAACTCGGCCGCAATTTTCTCGCGGGCCATGGCGTCTCGGTCTTTTATCGGATCAGCCGACCCGATAATCTCGAGCCGCAGCGCGGGACGCTCCTCCAACGCTTTCGCCAGCGTGGCAATCTTCCCATGTTCGGCGTCGTCGAGCTCGTGGCTACCGGCCACGAATTCGACGTACTGCAGGTCCTCCCCGCTTCCCCCGACCAGGCCGCCGAGAGCCGCGAACGGCGATGTGGCCACCTTCGTAATCAGATTCACCAGTGCATTCAGCACAACCCGTCCATAACGGAAGTCCGGCTCGTTCAGGTCGCCTCGGACGGGGAGATCGATGTCGATGCGCCCGCGTCGGTCCTTCAGCAGCGCAACCGCCAGTCGTACCGGCAGCGAGGTGGCATCGGAGCTGTCGGTCTTCTCACCAAATGTGAGCTGATCCACCAGCACTTTGTTCTCCCCGACCAGTTGTTTCTGCGACAGGAAGTACTTCAGATCGAGCGACAGCTTGCCCTTGGCGATCGGGTACCCCACATATTTCCCTGCATAGGGCGAGACAGCCGTGAGATCGATCCCTTGAAACAGCACCTTCAAGTCGGTATAGGCGTCCCCGCTCAGGGGATTGATTTTCCCTTGGACCTTGATGGGCGCGACGTGATCGACCCTGCCGGCCAGGGAGACGTCCGCTTTGGCCACCTGTTTGGACGACAGCCCCTTGATGGTACCGCTCAGGTCATGGATGCCGGTCGTCACGTTCGGTTGGATCGATTCATCGACGAAGGTGGCGGAGAGCTTGGAGAGGGTGACCGTCTCGATCGTGATCGGCGTCGGGCCTGAGCCGGATGCCGGCGCTTTCGCGGCCGTCGGCTTCGGTGTCGTCGCCCCCCTGTCCGGCTCCACCATGATCCGGGTCACGTTCATCGTCCCATCCGGGGCAGTCACCACCTGGACGGCCGGATCGCGAAGCTGAATCTCGCCGATTTTTACGGCCGTGGGCTCCAGTTCCAGGACTACTTTATTCAGCCCCAACGCCGTCCAGCCGACCAATTCTCGGTTGGAGTCCCGATGGAGGACATGCAGGTTGTTGACGGCAACCTTCCCGGCATAGCGCAGCATCGGCTCGGTTTCATGCCGGCTGCGATACTTCACGTCGCCCGCCAGTTCGAGTTCGCCGTCCGTCAGCTCCAGTTGCACGACCCCGTCGAGGTACGGTTGGAACGGACGAAGGCCGATATGGGCCAGAGATAGGTCGAGGTCGACCGACACCGGATCGAGGTGCAGCCTGCCTTTCGTCTCTACCGTCCCGGTCTGGTTGAGTCGGAGACTCGCGGCCAGCGGCATGGCCCCCTTGAAGGGAACCTGCACGTCGTTCAGCGTAATCCGCAGGTCGTCAACGGACAGGTCCGCCGGTGACTTCAGACTTCGGTCCTCAAACGCAATCGCCCCTTTCTCCAGCCCGATTTCCTTTACCGCGACCGTCCACGGCCGGCCGGCCTCTTCTGCGGGCGGCGGCTTCGACCGAGACGCCTCCTCGGCAGCCCCTTTCGACGTTGGGTCATCCACCGGAGCGAACAGCGAACTGAAATTCACACTTCCGTCCGGCTCCACCCATCCTCGCACATGGGGCTCCGTCACCCGGACTGTCCCGATCCCGATCTGCTGTTTCGGCAGATCAACGCTGATATGGTCGACCACCATCGAAGGCACCGCAATGAGAGGATCGAGGTCTCCCGGAACACCCAGGCGAAAATCCGAGAGTGAGAACCTGCCCTCGGTGAGCTGAAAGTTCACTGGTGCCGCCTTCGTGTCGAAACGATACTCGCCCGCCACTGTCATCGCCCCGCCCGTGATGTCGAACCGGAACCGGTCGCGGAGACTGGGCCAGAGGGTCGCCAGCTTCAGGTTGGAGAGCGAAAATCTGCCTTGCGACTCCAACGGATCGAGGAGAACCGTACCCTCCCACGACAGGACCTCCTCCCGTCCGAGCTCGGCGGTAAATGCGTAGGCGTTCTCGCCCCCTTGCCGGGTGCTGAAATTCCGTAGCGTGATTTCGATCGGGACGACGTCGATCGTGACCGGACGGCGCTTCGATTCGTCCCAAAATTCCAATACTCCCTGATGGATGCTGAGCTCGCGAATCTCGATGGGCGGAATCCGTCCCCTCGCCTTCTCATCGCCCGGAGGGGGCGCCGGCGGTGCCTCGGCCGGCGCCGCGTCCGGCGACGCCAGACTCAAGAGATTCAGTGTGCCGTCCGGCTGAATCCGAACCAAGCCGAAGGGCAACGTGAGCCGGATCTCATCGAAGAGATAGGCGGAGCGGACGACCGAAGTTCCTTCGAAGTTGACGAACAGTTCCTGAAATCCCACCATCGGCGTCCCATCCTGCTGCTGGATTTCGAAACCCGTCAGTTTAACGGTGAACGTGAAGGGATTGAATTCCATGCTCCCGAGGAAGACGGGGTGGCGGAGTTTTTCGGACAGAGCGGGAATCCCGTGGGCCTTGACGCCGTATGGCACCAGCACAAAGCCGAGCACGGCGTAGAACGCCAGCGCGCTTGCCGCAAGGATCAGCCATGTTCGATATCGGGTCAGGAAGGCCATGACAAGGACAGGATGGATGTGGTGCGCCCGGCTGGAATCGAACCAGCGACCCTCAGCTTAGAAGGCTGATGCTCTATCCAACTGAGCTACGGGCGCGTTTGATTTTTCAATGAGTTAGCGGCACTGACCTCAGCCGTTGAGCGGTCAGGTGTTATTACGGTGTTAGTTTTGAGGTATGTGTTAAGCTTTTGAGCGGCTTGCGTCAAGTCCTTCTCCTCAATCGCATTGTACCGCTTCCACATCTTCTCTGACTTGTGCCCGACGACCTTCATCGCGGTGGCCGTATCAACACCTGCCCTCCTCAAATTGGTCGAGGCGCAGTGTCGCAAATCATGAAACCTGAAATCCATTATTCCCGCGTGCTTCAAGGCAGTCTTGAACGATCGGCTTATTCGCTTCAGTGGTCTTTGTTTATACAAGAAGACGTGCCTTGTTACTAGACTTCGGACCTTCGCAAGCCGTTGAAAAAGCATCCTTACATCTGGAGTCATCGGGACTTGCCGGGGAGCCCTAGTCTTGGTATCGATCGCTCGAAGGGTGATGAACCCTCGCTTAAGGTCGACACGGTCCCACGTGAGTCCTGTTATCTCGCTGAAGCGCTGCCCCAGCTGATAGGCCACCAGCATTACAGGCCTCAGATGAGGCTTTGCCGCACGGTACAGCTTAGACCATTCTTCAGCAGAGAGTACGCGATCACGCTCGTTGTTAGGGTTTGGCATCGGAACTCGTGATGCAGGATTCGCTGAAAGCACCCCTCTTCGAATGGCGATGTTCAAGCAATGCTTGAGAGCAATATGGTCATGATTGATGGTCTGCACGCTGGCCGGCTTCCCGTCCGCTCGCTTTCTTTGAGCCCGGAACTTTTCGATATCTTCCGGCTTGATCTCGGTTATGAGCTTTCGTCCAAAGAATGGGATGAGATGCTTCTTGATGCTGTGACATCGGCCGACATAGGAGCTGAGTCGTTTGACCTGTTCTATCTCTAGATACGTGGAGGCCCATTCACTGAACAGCATGGGCTTTCCTTGCGTACTTTTCACCTTATCCATAAGCAGGTCGGTTTTGATTTTGGCTTCCATCTCTTTTGCGATCTGCTTACTCGTACAACCGACCTTCCACCGTTTGAGTCGCGCCCCAGGAATCCCTCTGGCAAGTTGGAGTGTCTTGCCGTCAGGGCTTTCTATCACCGGGAACTCGACATAGTAACTGTCCTTCCGTTTGGTCAGTCCCATTGGACTACCCTCCTTTCTTAAGGGACTTCTCTCCGATCAACTCACCCACCGTCACACCGAGAGTTTTCGCTAACTTCTTCAAGGTGCTCAGGCGCGGGTCATACCCTCCAGCTTCTATCCTGGCGAGGGTCGCAACGGCCACGCCCGAACGTGCCTTGAGAGCCCTCAAACTCACCCCCTTTCTCTCTCGGATGGCGCGCAGCTTCATCGCGCTCGATGTTCTCATGTTTGAGAACACAGTTCAAGAGGCTTTTTCTGTCGCTTTTCGGACTGGCATGACAGTGTGCTGAGCAATCCACTTGTCCAAGAGGCCAACATCAAATTTTGTGAGGCGGCCCATTTTTATAAACGGAATCCGTCGCTGGCTCACCATGGTATACAGCGTATGGACGGAAAGCCCGGTATACTCGCTCGCCTCTTGAATATTGAGCAATCGCCTAGTCATCGCCATATGGAATTGCCACTTTGTCCTTCGGCCATCATGATTCGCTCCTCCCGCGCGGGCGTGAGCCGGCGCTCTTCTTGGGGGTCTGGGGGAGGTCGTGAAGCGCATGGCCGGTTCCATGCCCTTCTAAGACGTCCCCCAGTCCGAATTCATCTCTCTACTTCCAGCTGTCGGCTCGAGCTCGTCCCGCCAGACCCTATTCTCTGCACTTCAGATCCAATCACATTGCGCTCAACTATCGAATGCCGCTCGACGGCCTCCAGAGCACTCTCTTGTCTTCGGCTCTCCCCGACGGCTTCCCGTAGCCCTGCCACATCATCCGTGATAACCCGCACGTCGTCCCGTGCCCGCGCGACCGCGACGTACCATCCTTCTTTTCCTGTGGCAAGCTGTTGACTG
>JRYJ01003195.1_pt1 | contig 20481 bp, 13 predicted proteins | sample 235371 | NCBI WGS metagenome assembly JRYJ01 (sample SAMN03074219, study PRJNA261477) | activated sludge metagenome | biome: Wastewater Treatment Plant; feature: Wastewater; material: Activated sludge; isolation source: activated biomass of a wastewater treatment plant treating hydrocarbon... ... | reverse complement strand
TCATCTAGCCGAAGTTTGACCAATTTCAATTCTTGCGGTAATTCCACTTCAATCAAATTCTTAAAATGGATCAGCAGGTTTTCGCAACTCGGCTGGAAGGTTAAAATGACGACCCTTTCATAACGACCGGAAATTCCTTGAATAAGCTCCTGACTTTCTTGATCTGACAAGACCAATGCATGGTCAAACACATTTAAAATACTGCGCTCAATAATTTTTTTCAATTCAGAAAAATCATAAACCATTCCGTCTTTGGGATGACCGTTTTCCGACATAGGTGTTCCCAATAAGGTAACATACAACTTGTAACTGTGGCCATGANNCTGCTCCTCTTCAATGCTTTCAAACAATGCTTTGAAGTTTCCTTTTCCGAATGACTTGGCGCCTTTGCGTTGAATGATTTCGAAGAACAGTGTTGGGCGATCTTCAACAGGTCGGGTAAAGATCTGCAGTAAATAACCATCTTCATCGCGATCAACCATTATGCCCAGTTCCTGCAATTCATTCATGTCTTCTTCAATAATTCCCACGCGTTCCTGTACCGTTTCATAATAATTGCCGGGGACATATAAAAACTCGACTCCGCGTTTGCGCATTTCGCTCACTGTAAATCGAATGTCATCGGTTGCAACAGCAATATGCTGACATCCTGGGCCTTTATAGAAATCCAAAAACTCTTCAATTTGAGATTTCTTTAATCCCGTAGCAGGTTCATTGATGGGAAATTTAATTCTACCATTTCCGTTGGTCATCACTTTACTCATTAAAGCGGTGTATTTGGTAGAAATGTCTTTATCGTCAAAAGTCACCAGGTTTGCAAACCCCATAACTTCTTCATAAAACTGTGCCCACCGATTCATTCCACCCAATTCAACATTTCCAACCATGTGATCATTGTAATTGAGACCGTTGATTCCTGGATTGTATTCACTGGTCCAGGGTTTATACCCCGGCATAAAAACACCACGATAATTTTTTCGCTCGATAAATAAATGAATGGTATCCCCATACGTATGAATTCCTGCTTTAACGATTTCGCCGAATTCATCACTGATTCTCACCGGGTCCAAGAATGGTTTCGCCCCTCTTGAAACAGTTTCTTCGAATGCTTTGGCCGCATCATCTACCCAAAGCGCAATGTATTTTACACCATCACCATGCATCCGGATGTGATGAGAAATTTCGCTATCCGGATCGAATGGTGTGGTCAGCACTAACTTGATTTTTCCCTGCTCCAACACATAAGAAGTCCGATCTTTATTTCCGGTTTCCAATCCTGAATACGCTAGCGTCTGAAAACCGAATGCCGTCTTGTAATAATGGGCTGCTTGCTTTGCATTGCCAACATACAATTCAACAAAGTCTGTTCCATTAATGGGGAGAAAGTCTTTTGCTTTATCAAATATCTTATCTCCCGAATAGCTGTAGTTCTGAANNGGCTCTTCCAGCCAGGATTTATAATAGTCTTTCACTTCAAGCCCCATGGCTTGTTTGGTAATTTTGACCGGGCTAAATGGATCTATCATTACGGCAAGTTCTCTGGTCTCTTTTTTCCCAATACTTCTTTCTATTGCGCCGGGATGAGGACCATGTGGAATACCAGCAGGATGTAAAGTCAATTGTCCTTTTTGGATGTTGTTACGACTCATAAAGTCTCCGTCAACATAGTAGAGGATTTCATCTGAATCAATATTGCTATGGTGGTATGGTGCTGGTATGGCTTGTGGATGGTAATCATACAAGCGAGGTACAAAGGAACATATCACAAAGCCTGGCGCTTCAAATTGTTGATGAATTGGCGGAGGCATATGGATCCGTCCGGTGATGGGTTCGAAATTAAAAATCGAAAAGCCATAAGGGTAGTTATAACCATCCCATCCAACTACATCAAAAGGGTGATTTGCATAAACAAAGGGATAAATATGACCCCTCTTCTTGATACGCAGATGAAATTCTCCTTCTGCATCAATGGTTTCAAGGTTCTCCGGTAATTTAAAATCGCGTTCGCAAAACGGCGAATGCTCAAGATATTGACCCAAATTATTGCGATAACGCGTGGGTGTACGAATCGGTCCTTTTGATTCCACGATCAACCACCGGTTATCAGGGCCATCAAAAATAATCTGATAAACCGTGCCCCTTGGAATGATCAAATAATCTCCATACTCAAATGGAACGGTCCCGTACATCGTTTTTAAGATTCCCGAACCCTTATGAACAAAGACCATTTCATCAGCATCCGCATTTTTGAAAAAATACTGATCCAGTGAAGCTTTTGGTGCGGCTAAACTAACCGATAATTGATCGTTGTGAAAAAGTATGGTTCGACTTTCTAAGAAATCCTCTTGAGGCTCCAGTTGAAATCCTTGAAAACTTAATGCTTGCAAATTGTCTTCTATGGCAAACTCCGGACGCACTGACCAGGGTTTTCCAATTTGGTGCACACGTGTTGGTGGTCTTAGATGATAAACCAATGATGAAGTAGAAGAAAATCCTTCTGTTCCAAAAAGCTCTTCATGATAAAGCGCTCCAGTCTCCTGGCGATAAACAACATGCCGCTTGTTTGGAATTTTACCTTGCTTATGATAAACGGACATACAATACCTTTAATCCAGCAAAACAAGAGAACTTACTCTTTAGGATTGCTGACATCAATCAGTTACGGCGGTGATTATTGTCATTTTTACAGACTCCCCAATAATAATTCTAACTTTTTTTATGCCATTTCAGCGTTAGGCCAAAAACAATCCTAGCCGCTAAAAGCAGGGAATGTTCTGTTTGCTTTTTATCCCTGCTCCGTAAACTTTCTTTAAAACATCTTGCTCAGATGTTTTTTTAACTCTTCTATATACTCGGACAACTAACTCTAGAATGTAATTTACCAGAATAATTTTTCACTTGCTGAAACCATAAGCCATTCTGAACAGGAATGGACTTATACCATAAACTCATATTGTTTTCAGAATGCAAAATCTTGAAGACTGTGATTACCAATAATTAAAACATTCAAACAAAATGCTGTGCATGATGCTCCAACATGGAAAAGTCTTAGAAATGTTACCAACGGAGTTGGTATGCATTTTATAATCTTTCACATAAAATAATGAGGAATAGCTGTTACTCCAGATCATCATTAAAAAGCATTCACCTTCTATGTTTAAATCAATCATGTAAATTGAATTATTCAACTTTTTCTGCATGACCTAAGCTTATGAATTCCGTTAGTTCAAAGAAATGATTTTCACTTTTATGTTTTTAGCTTTTCCTTTTTATAGGATAAAACAAAACTATCTTGTTAAATATCATTAATTTAACGATTGTACAACTGCCCATTATTAAATCATCTACATATTTTGGTATTTGATATAGATCTTCGTAAACCGCTTATAATAGATTGATTTTTATCATTCAATACATTTAATAAAACTTGAAATCATGGAACATGAAAAATTCAGGGTAAACCCTGATAAAAAATAGGGTAAACCCTGATACATGATATTGCAAATGGGTTCTATTTTTGTACCGTAATTCCTCCCTATCCGCTCTTACGGTATACACTAGTATATTTTATCACCTTATAAATTTATTTCAATGCTAAATTTAAAAAACCGAGTTTGGTTATTGGCCTTAATTTGTGTTCAATTTGCCCTGAATGCACAAAACATTCCAACAATACAGGTTAATGATCAAGACCCTTCACACCTAACACCGATTGCCAAAAAGGTGTATTTGACTAAGAATCAATTTGGAGTTTTTCCATCCTATCAACCCATTCGATTGTCTGGTGTTTCTCTGAAAACCTACCGGGGAGCTGCTGCAGAAAAAATTAGGTCCATTGAAAGCGATCCTGTGGTCATGAGAAAATTGCTTCGTGACAAACCATCGTTTGTTAGTTTGCAAATTCCGGTGAACGCCCGTGAGTTTACAACGCTGGATCTGGTCAGAGTAAATTTAATGGCAAGCGGTTTTAATGTATTCACTTCGGAAAATCAAAAAACACCCTATTCATATCCATCAGCCATTTATTACCGAGGCGTTGTTCAGGGATCTGATGGCAAAAGCATTGCTTCCATTAGTGTATTTGAGAATGAAATTATTGGCAGTTTTACCACGGGTGATGGCAATATGGTCATCCAACCCAGTTACGATGCTCCAGGCCAAATGATCCTTTACAATGACCGTGATTTTACACCCGACTTACCCTTTGAATGTCTAACTGATGATCTGCCTGATTTTCCGCGGGAAGCCAGCCCACGAGGAATACAGGCTGAAGGCGATTGTGTCAGAGTCTATCTCGAATGTGATTATGCTTTGTATCAAAACAAAGGAGGTACCACCAATACAGTTAACTGGATCACTGCTGTTTTCAACAACGTGGCAACCCTTTACGACAATGAAAACATCAATACGGCAATTTCGGAAGTTTTTGTCTGGACCACTCCCGATAGTTATTCAAAAACCAGCAGTTCTACTGCTTTGAATCAATTTAAAACACTCCGAACAACCTTTAATGGTGACCTTGCGCACCTTGCTGCATTGGGTGGAAACAACATTGGCGGTGTAGCTTGGCTGGATGTGCTTTGTTCTAATTATCGCTATGCCTACAGCAACATCAGTTCTACTTATTCCAATGTACCCACCTACAGCTGGACCATAGAAGTTATGACGCATGAAATGGGTCACAATCTGGGTTCGAATCACACCCATTGGTGTGGTTGGACCGGTGGTGCCCTGGATAATTGTTACACCCCAGAAGGAACTTGCTCCAAAGGTCCCGCTCCAACCAACGGTGGAACCATCATGAGTTATTGTCATTTAACGGCGTATGGCATTAATTTTAATAATGGTTTTGGAACACAACCCGGAGACAAAATTCGCGCTGAAGTGGCTGCAGCAACTTGTCTTAGCCCAGGCTGCGGTGGTTCTGGATGCAATGCTCCAACCGGTCTTGCCATTTCCAACATTACCCAAAACTCTGCTACGGCTACCTGGAATACAGTCAGCGGTGCAACTTCTTATAAGTTTGAATATAAAACCAATGCTGGAGCAACCTGGACCGTGGTTACGACCACAAACCCCAACTATAATATGACGGGTCTGGCTTCCGGTACCACCTATAACACGCGTGTAAAAGCCGTTTGTAATTCCGGTGAAAGTACCTACTCCGCAACGGTCAATTTTACTACCAGCTCAGGCGGTGGTTGTTGTAATACACCGACTAACCTGGCTGCCAGTAATATTACTGAAACCACAGCAACGATTTCCTGGTCTGCCGTCAGCGGCGCTTTATCTTATAATTTTCAATACAAATTGGCCAGTTCTTCCACCTGGCAACAGGCAAACGTGACTGGAACTGCTGTGAATATGAGTGGAATGAGTCCCGCTACTGCCTACAACGTTCGCGTTCAAGCGGTTTGTAATGGTGGAAATAGTGCGTTTACATCCACACTGACTTTTACAACTTTGGCAGGATATTGCGCTTCTAAAGGTAACAATGCCAGCTATGAGTGGGTTAAACGCGTCAACATTGGAACCATTGATCGTAGCTCAGGCAATGATGGTGGCTATTACAACGGCACTGCTTTGGTAACGGATGTAAGTAAAGGAAACACCTATACACTCAATTATCAGGCTGGGACGACCGGTGGATCAGCAACTTTATATTGGAGGGTTTGGATAGATTTCAACAACAATAAATCGTTTAACGATGCTGGCGAACAAGTCGTGAGCATGAACAGCAGTAGTACTGGTTTGCTCAGTGCCAATATTGCTATTCCCGCTGGTGCCGAAACGGCAAAAGTACGTATGCGCGNNTGTCAAACGTTCCCATACGGTGAAGTGGAAGATTACAGCATTAACATTAAAGCTGCAGGAACCCTCATTAACCCTGGAGATGGACTTGCAATTCAGGCGATTCAGGATCTTGAAGTGAATCCTAATCCATTCCAACAAACGCTTCAGATAAGTTTTAATGCTCCTGCTGATCAGGAGGTTCAGCTTAATATTTTAGATCCATTAGGCCGAGTGTTGACATCCGAAAAAGTTGTCGCACTTGAAGGCATAAACCGATACACCTTGAATACAAGTCATTTACTCGCTGGAGGTTATTATTTCCAATTGACCACTGGCAATAACCAATTTCATAAAAAGCTGATTAAACTGGAATAAAGTTTTGCAGGGATTGATTCGAGAGTTGTTGAAAAAGGTCCGTTAAAACTCCGGACCTTTTTCTTTTTATACCCTGTTGGGGGATAGGAATTTATCTGTTGATCCCTTTTTAGATAAACAGGTATTTGCCTTTAGGGCCGGCATCTTGACGTTTATGCAACAATAAATTTTACTTCAAGGATATTCTTTCCTTTATCCTTAAGAACTAACAATTGTTAGCCTTTTCCTTGCGCTAGTCGTTCCAGATATATTGTNNCCTAAAAATCCATGTATGATGTTTCTGCCAAACATGCTGGCTTTTCCTGCCTCTGGATCGATGTGCAGAGGGTTAATATCTCCTGAAACTTTCGCATATAAGTCCACCTCTTGTTGGGTATAACGGAAAGTGTGTTTAAATTGATCGCCTGTTTTTATCATGGTTAACGTTTATTAATAATTTCTTTGCAGTTTCAACTTTTTTTTGTACTATGTTTGCAGCGCAAAGTAAATCATTCTAATATTTAAAAAAGAAAACCATGAGCACAAAAAACAATCAAAACAATAAATCTTTTGTAGATTTAGTGGTAGAAACACAATCCAGTGTTGTAGATCAGTTTGTTGATGCAACAAAAAATTTGACCAAAGATGTACCTTTTGTACATGAAACACTTGATAAAGGAAATAAGATGTACAAAGATGCATTAAACACACAGGCTGAAATGTTTGAAAAAACATCTGCCCAATTCACTGAAACAAATAAGAACATGAATCAGAATGCAGAAAATGTTAAGAATTTTTTCCAGCAGTGGTTTGAAAACCAAATGAACTGGGCTAAAACGAATTTTCAAGCTCAGCAGCAAGCTGCTCAAAAAGGTTTTACAGCTCAACCTGCAGATTGGTCTGGCGCATGGCAAAACTGGATGCAACAAATGAATCAATATTGGAATCAAAATACCAATATGACTCCGGTGTATCAGATGATGTCCAATAATCCATTCTTCAATGCTCAAAAAATGCAAGGACAGTTTACCGATATGATGGGCCCTTGGAACCAGCAATTGAAAGCTTATTTTGATTTTATGAACAACTCTTTTGGTGAGTGGTGGAATAAAATGCCCAATATGACGGCTGCCGATTCTTTTCAGGGAATGCACAAAATGGCAGAGAGTTTTGGTAAATTCTATGAGTTGTGGGCACCTATGTTAAAGAGCCTTGAAAACAAAAGCTTTAACATGGATACCTACAAAGAAATGATGAATCCTGAAAAATATAAGGCTTTTGTGGATAAGTTTTTCAGCTTTCTTCCCGATGAATCCCGCAAGCAGTTTGACGAAATGAACAAACAGTTCATTCAAAATATGAAGCAGTTTTCTGAAATGGGCTTAAACAATTATCAGCAATTTAAAGCTCAAGCCGCAGCTGCTCCTTGGATGCAAAACAGTCCTTTTAACCAGATGATTGACGTTTATTCATCCTGGAGAAAAAGCATGATTGAAGCCGTTTCTCCCGTAAGTCGTTTGTTTGAAGACAACGCCAATGTAAAAAATGCAAAAATCTGGAATGATATATACGATAATATGGTTCAATTGAATCTCAAAAACAACGAGCTTCAATACATGGTATACCAGAACAGTGCTAAAGTAATGGACACATTGGCTGAAAACCTAGCCAAAAGATTACAAAACGGAGAATCTATTGACAGCCTGATCAAGTTGTTCCAGGAATGGATGATGATCGGTGATGAAACATACACCAAACTATTTCAAAGCGATGCATACAGTAAACTGATGACTGAGGTAAGCAGCCTTCAATTGAAAATTAAGAAGGACATGGACATTGAAATGGAGAAACTTTTTTTCTCTCATTGGCCAATTGCTACCCGCACTGAAATGGACGAGGTTTACAAAGGTCTATATGACTTGAAAAAAATGTACCGCAATCTGGAAAGGATGATGACTTCTGAAGAGGAAAGTAAATCCGATTCAAAAACATCTAAGAAAAAGTAATTGGAGATAAATTGTTTAAAAGCCTGAGTTTAACCTCAGGCTTTTTTATTTTTGGCCCTCAAATCTAAATTATGTTAAATACAGGATCCATTTTCAACGAATTTGTTCAAATCAATGATAAACTTCAAAAAGGCTACAACACCCTTCTTCAAATTGAAGAAGTCGAAGTAGCCACCACACCCAAAGAATTGGTTTGGGAATGCGACAAGGTTAAAATGTACCATTACATCCGCGAGACCCCACCAAAATGTGATATCCCTGTTTTGGTATCTTTTGCCATTATGAACCGCCATGACGTACTGGATTTGCAACCAGACCGGAGCTTAATGAAAAAATTATTAGACGAAGGATTGGACATTTATATCATGGATTGGGGATATCCAACACGTGCTGACATGTACCTTACCATGGAAGATTACATTTTAGGTTACCTGAATGATGCCATTGATTTTGTCCGCCGCCGCCACAAAATGAATAAGATTCATAAAATGGGTATATGTCAGGGTGGTCTTTTCAGTATGATTTATGCTTCCATTCACCCGGAAAAATTAAAAACTTTAACCACCTATGTTGCCCCTTACGATTTTGAAGACGCAAATTGTAATATGCTTTACAACTGGGCAAAACACCTGGATGTCGATACTATGGTGGATACGGTCGGTGTAGTGAGTGCAGACATGCTCAACAATGCATTTAGCATGCTAAAACCAAGCATGGATGTGGCAAAATATTTTGGCGTCATGGACATGATGGAAGATAAAGACAAGCTAATGAATTTCCTCCGAATGGAACGTTGGAAAAATGATTGCCCCGATTTATCTGGCGAAATGTACCGAAAATACATTAAGGATTTGTTTCGTGAAAATAAGTTGGTTAAAGGCACCTTCGTTCTGGGTGAGCACAAAGTCGATCTTAAGAAAATGACGGTTCCATTTCTCAATGTATACGCAACCGAAGACAACATCATTCCCAATAAATCCACCACGGCTATTATGGATAAATTGGGATCTACTGACAAGCAATTATACGCTTTTCCAGGCGGACATATTGGCGTTTTCGTGGGTGCTAAGTCTCAGAAAGAACTGGCTCCTTCTGTGGCTAAATGGGTTATGGATCGGTCATAAAGAGTTCTAAAAGATATTACGAGGGATGTTCCACGTGGAACATCCCTTTTTTTTTGCCCTTGACTCTAAAGTGAAAATAGAGTCTATCCATTTTAAATACCTTTAAAGATTCCTACACTAAAAAGAGATTGACCATAACCACTGACTCAATGGTTTTCCCTAACTCAAACAGAGAGATTATCGCATTGCCTAAATTGGGTTAATATTATTTTTCTCCTGCTTAAATTCAACACCATGGAGATCAAAATTCTCTTTACGCTTTACCTCGAAAAGGCTTTTTTGTCATTCTGATATTCTATGCATTACAAATGAATGAAATTGTTCCACGTGGAACAATTAGGCTATGCAAATCAATAATTAACTAATCGATTCAGAAGAACTCTTCATCAATTGGCAAAAGCCGCCACTAAAAAAAAGGATTGGTAAGCCTCTCCTGTCCAATGGTGGTATAGCCCCCATGTCCAGGGTATACAATTGTATCGTTAGGCAAGACAAAAAGCTTAGTCCGGATGTTGGAGAGGAGTTCCTGATGATTACCTCCAGGTAAGTCCGTTCTTCCAATACTACCTTCAAATAAAACGTCACCCGCAATAAGCAGGTTCTCTGAAGGCGCATAAAAACAAATGGATCCAGGACTGTGCCCAGGTACCCAAATGCAGGTAAAAGACACTTCACCCAAAGTCATTTCCTGCCCCTCAAGGATAAAATTCAACGGTAATGTACATGGTGTATATCCAAGACCATACATGGCAGCAATCGCTTGCCCACTTTGGTAAATTTCGAGGTCTTTTCTCATAAGCTCGGGAGCAAGGCCCCATTCACGACAAACAAAGTCACAGCCCAATATATGGTCGATGTGCGCGTGCGTCAACAATAACTTCCTTGGTCTTAGGCCCTCTTTAGGAATGAAGTTCTTTAACTGTGCTTCTTCCTCACCATTAAAGCACCCCGGATCAATAATCCAGCTATCTTTATTCTCGTTGTATAAGACATAGGTATTTTCATGAAAAGGGTTAAAACAAAATGCCTTAATTGCTATTGAATTCATTACTTTGTGTAAGGGTATGCGTTTATCAATACAAATTATTTTTTGCATCATTTGGGCTTCATCGGTTCTACCACATATAAGCCGACTATCTGCCCAAAATGCAAAGGAAACCTACGGCAAAAATAAGGTACAGTTTACGGATGACCAGTACGATTGGTGGCAATATGAAACCAACAATTTTATCGTCTATTATTACGGAAAATCTAGACCCGCTGCACAATTTTGCGTAGAAATTGCCGAATCTGAAAATCAAGACATCCAAAAGCTTTTTGAATATCATATAAAAGACAAAATCGAACTGATAGTCTATGCCGATCATTCAGATCATTCTCAGACCAATATTGATTTAACAGGAAACTACCCAGAAAAAACTTGGGATGTAAGCCCTAAAATTAAGGAACAAAAAATTTTACTTTATTTTGATGGAAGCCATTCCAATCTCCGGCAAATGTTGAGAACTGGCATAATAAAAGTTTATTTTTCCTCTTTGTTTGACGGAACAACACTTCAGGATGCTGTCCAAAAAGTAATCTCCCTCAAACTACCGGATTGGTTTGAATCGGGCTTGATCCATTACCTGATCAAAGGATGGAGCCTGGAAACGGAGTCCAAGTTCTTGGAAGAATGGAAAGGAACTAAATTTAGAAAATATGCTTCCCAAAATCCCGAAATGGCTGGCAGCTCCTTTTGGGCTTTTCTCGTATCACGCTTCGGGCAACAGTCCATTTCAAATTGGCTATACCTAACCCGTATCCAAAAAGACATTGAAGAAGCTGCACGTATAGCCTTTTCCCAAGAGTTAATCAGCTTGCAAGTGGACTGGTATCAACATTACCTCCAGAAACTACAAAACAAAACAAATTCTGGTCAATTCCCTCCAAACGGACAACGAATAAAATTAAAAGACCACGAAAAAGTAACCCAGGCAATACCAAGCCCATTTCATCCCAATAAAATCATTCTCGCGACTCATCAATTGGGAAAAGTCAGGGTGCGTGAAATTGATCCTGGTAATGGCCGGTCAAAAACATTGTTTTGCAAAGGGAGCACATCCAAATTATATCCGCCGGATTTAACTTATCCTGTTATCTGTTCAGCAGCTGACCAAAAATCGATTCACATTTTCTATGAAAGCAGAAACAAAGTCCATTCTGTTCTCCTTTTTGCAAACGGTAAACGTATCCATCATGCTCTCCCCGAAGATATCCAGCGTGTCTATAGCGCAGCTGTTTATGATGCTGAAAAATTATTGATTGTGGCTTCCACCGCAGGTCCTACAGATTTACTGCTTTACCAAATGAAAGGACGAAACTACTCCAGAATTACAGACGATGTTTGGGATGATGCACAACTAAAACCAATCAATTCTCCTACAGGACGATCGTTTTATTTTAGCTCAAACCGGCAATTTCCTCAAAATGTGAAAACTCAGGATACAATCTCCTCATTACCCCTTGGACCAATGAAACTCCATTCAATTCAATTTGAAATCGACCATAAAACTCCTATAATATCACAACTGCCCGATTCAAATGCATACCCTTTACTCCAATTTCATTCTACTGCTCACAGCCTATTGTATGAAGTTCAAACCAACACGGATAAAAAATGGTTTTACAGAGATCAACAAATTCAACACGAAATTCTATTAGAACCCAATCCTTCTACCCTCTGTTATCTTCCATCTAAAAATATCGTGTATGGTTTAGGTACAAAAAATAAAAAATTTCATATTTGGCCTATCGAACTAACATCTGTTAGTTATAAAACGGAAACGCCTACAACTACTTCTTCCCCTGCTGATTCCATAGTATCCATACAGAAGGATACTTCAACTATTATTACACTTTCAGATACCAGTTACTTTCAAACCGAATTTGGAAATCCCAAAAACATTCGAGAGTTGCTGGAAGAGTTTTCATTGAAAAAGGAAATTCCAAAAACGAACGCAAGTATATTCTCCCCTTCCTCTTATTCGCAACACTATCCAGTACTACAGAAATATTATAGCCACCGTGCCATTGCGTATCGCCCTAAATATTATTTTGATGAGCTCTCGACACGCCTGGACAATGAAGTTCTTTTCTCCGGACTTCAAACTTTTACCGGGAGCCCTAATCCTTACGAAGTTCCTGAAATAGGAATATTGTTTAAAGCTCGGTTGCTGGAAATTCTTGAAAACTTTAGCGCCGAAGCCGGAATCCGAATTCCAACAACGTTTGACGGATTAGAAGTGTTCGCCTTGTTTGATCACCGTTTGGCACATTTCGATCATACTTTCGGATTATACTTTAAAACTCAAACCAAAACTATTTCAAATTTAAGAAGTTCCAACATTAAGCAGCAAAGCAACACCTGGTTGCTCAACCATCAACTTAAATATCCANNAGCCTTCGTGCAATAAGCACTCTCCGCAATGAAAATATTCAATATCTCTCTACTAACCAGGGAACGCTTTTTGATTCCTCTTCCGTCGTCCAACAACGCATTGGAACACGCATAGAATATGTTTTTGACAATGTTCTTGATCTTTCTTTAAACTTAAAAAAAGGTTGGCAGGCCAAATTGTTTTTTGAAGTTTCAAAACCCCTGCAGATCAATTTAAAAGATCAATTTAGAATACTCCCAGGCACATTGTTATTACTTGGCTATGACGCACGATATCACCATAAAATCCTGGGCAAATCCACGATATCCCAACGTTCTTTTGTGAATATTTCATTTGGCTCAGATCGCATCCTCTATTTAGCTGGCGGTACCGACAATTGGCTCATTCCAAAATTTGAGACTCAGGACCCATTACAAACCACCGGTACTTATCGATATTCTGCGCTCACTACTGAAGTCAGAGGACAATTGTATGGCGCCCGACGAGGCGGTTCTGTCTTCTGCTATTCTCTTGAATTCAGAATCCCTGCTTTCCAATACATCATTCGCGAAAATTGGAAGAATAGTTTGTTTAGAAACTTTCAGGTTTTATTGTTTTACGATGCGGCAGTGGTGTGGGATGGTTTTTGGCCAAATACTAAAAAATCGAGTACGGTTAACTATTATGCAGAAAATCCTGTGGTTAAAATTGAATTGCAGTATTCGAGAAATCCCTGGATTGCAGGAACTGGTTTCGGTTTCAGAACTTCGCTCTTTGGCTACTACCTACGAGTTGATCATGCATGGCCCATAAATAAATTCAATTTTGGTCAACCAGAATGGGTATTTTCTCTTGGGCTTGATTTTTAATTCAATAGATTCCATCGCACATGGAGTCCACCGCTCCAATTCATTTCTCTTGAATCGTCCAATATTCCTCCCACAGAATCCCAGTATAACAAGATACCAAATGACTTTCCTAATTTAATGCCCGTCTGAACACCGGCATCCCAGCCAGAATAAGAAAACTTCTTTATTCTGATCCCTGCACTAAAAAAATTAGTCACGATATGATTGCACCCAATCATAAAATATGGATCTGCATACTTTCCATCTAACTTACCCACTTCAAGATTCGCATGCCAAGTATTTTCGGCCCAAAAGTGATTTAAAGAAACACTATAATGTACAGGTAAATTGGTTTTTCGGGATTGTGAATAATAATCCTTTATAAATTCTGATTCTAAGGTTTTCACACTTTTAACGCTTAGGCTAAAGGTGTCCAGCAGATTATTGATCACCGTACCTTCATATCGGTACAAGGTGTCCGCTGTTCTTTCTTTAATGTTTCCATTCCAGGAAATAGATCCTACATTACTTACGCTTGCTTCAATGTAACTGCCCTTAAACAGTCTCACATTACAACCGGCGTCCACTAAAAACCCCAGAGCATCAGAATTCCAAATCAATCTCTTATTTCCTATCCAGTCCGCACTATTCATTTTAACCGAAAGATCAAGATACTTTCCATCGTTTGCCGTAAATAGGCTTCCTCGCTCAGTATTCACCGTGAAAACATCGTACCCAGCAGCCAATCCAATCTTCCCGGTAAGCGTAAAACGATTCCATTTTCTTTCTATACCTGCCTTCAGGTAAGAATACTCCACATTTTGAAAGCCAAAAGGATGCAACTCCGCAGTTGTTCCTTCAAATCCCTTATTTCCTGTAAAATATAATGCAAACAGATCTTTGTGAAATTTAACTTCGTTAAAACTCGTAAAACCTGCTGATAAAAGATATTTAACTTTTTCCTCACCCCGGCTCCAACTTGCGTGANNCTTGCGTGTATTCCTCCTGTATAATATACAAGCGCTGTATTCTCCTCCTTTAATTGATCAATGCACTCCTGCTTAACTTCATCGGATAAAAAATCGCCGGAAATATAGTTCCTAAAAAATCGCGTTGTTATTCCATTTGATCCAAGTTCCTGATTATAATCACACGATAGGCTAAATCTTCCGCTTCCTACCCAATGCTCAAGAAAAGCCGATGATCCTTGAGCAACAATCCATTGAATCGTCAACCCATGTATGAAAATCATCAGGAATATTCTCCTAGACTTGGACATCTTTTCATCATTTACCATGCTCATACACAAAATCTGCTGTTACAATCATTTCCAATTCATAATCGCTGAAAATTTTAACCTCACGATCCAAAGGCAAACTATCCATAATGACTTTCATATACATTTTTCTAAATCGCAATAGCTTATCAATTTTCTCTCGTTCCACAAATACATCTTTGTTGGTTTGCCTAGGTTGTTGAACCCGTCCATTCACATCCACTTGACCAGCTCCCACAACAAAATTGTTCAAGAATAAAGAATCCAATACTCTGTCACTTTCATCTAAAAGGTAAATTTGTATACCTGCATCAACGGGAAAATCATTTTCAAAAAAGAAGTGTAATGTCCCTTCCTTAACTGCATCATAATCGTCCCCCTGAATGGACAAACTCAGTGTATCCGATAACAATAATCCCTCAGCGGAAAGGTTTAAGGGAACATCCAATAATAGATCCACATTCAGTAACTCTCCATCATAAATAAAATCATTCCAGTTTGAAACGTTACCCTTCGGGTTAGCTTGTAATTCGATGTTATAAATGATTTCATCCGGAAAATTTGAAATAAATTCACGAATATTGGAATTGCCCTCATTGATGGAAAGTTTAGTTACAGCCGGCTGAATTGGAGGGCCATTCAATAGATCCGAAGCTCTGGGAATGAATACTTCCTTTTGCAATGGGACTGCATCCATGACGACTTTCTTCCCACTTGAGGAATTTATTCCCTCAAGTTGTTTGACTGACATGTTCAAATCAACTCCAATTTTATTCGCGACTTCAACACTCAGCTCCGCCTGTGAAACCTCAAGTTTTCCACTTCTTAAATTAGCAAAAACATCAATATTTTCTTTTGCCAGGCCAGTTCCTAGAATAGTATCGTTTAAATATCCTCTTGCATAATCCGGATGTAAATTTTCAAACGCTAGCTCAACAAATATGCTATCGGTTTTGCTAATGGTCTTTATCTCTCCCGTACTGTCAATGGATGCTAAAACATGGTTAAACTGCAAATTAAAAGAATCGTTATTCTCACCGGAAAAATCAAAATCGTACCCTTTTAAGTTTTCCTCTTCCGTGCGTTGAGATACACCACCAGGAGGCGCCGGGTTCAGGGTGACGGTCTTTTGAAATGGAATCCCATTTTTTTTAGCTGTACTTAAGGTGTAACTGAATCGAACGGAATCCTGTAGTGTGCTGGATAAACGTATCCTTGCTTTTCCTGCACCGATAATTGAATGCTTTAGTTCCACCGGTAGTCCCTCTAATCCAAAGTAGTAACTATCATTAATAAGATTCTGTGCTGGCCATAATGCAGTTGCTGTATATGGTCGCAAATTATAAACCTGCAACCTGGCCAACACCTGATTATTTGTATCTATTAAAACCGGAACGCCTCGACTACCAGGAGATGACAGGCTAATCAGTTGGGCTGTCAATTGTCCTTCAATAGTCCTTCCTGCCAAATCAATACTGCGTTGCTCTGTAGCTCCTGCGGCAATGAGTGGAAATACGCCACTAACAATTTCCTCATTGTTCTTACTGTTTTTCAAACTGTATTGTACATTCGTAACATCAATAGGTAAACCATTGTATAAGCTCAAATCTAAAGTTCCTGACTCAAGTGTCATGGTTTGAAAAATTGTATCAGCCTTGATTTGTATGGGTGTCCCGGCAATGGGTTGTATCTCCGGTATGATTTGGGAAAACCCGTGAAAAAACAATAACAGTTGGCCTGCAGGACCCGCTGCCCGAGCGAGTGTTCCCAGGCTTAAAGGATACTCAAACTTAGAATTGTATAAAGCAAGTGAATCAATGCGAAAAGTATTTTTCAAACTTGTATCACTGATTTCTAAAAAGGAATCAATCGCTAAATTATATAAGCCATTTCGATNNACCAATCCGCTTGAATCGGCAACAAGGGTGCTGTCTTGTGAAAGATGTTTAATGCTTATCTTGGTTTTTACCAATGGCGCTAATAACTCAGTTTCCCAGCGAGGATCTTTAATGCTACACGAAACAAAAAAGATTACGCTTGTTAACAATCCCCAGGTCAGTGCCTTTTGGCTGAAATTAAATTGTGTTCGCATTGGAATAAAAATACATATTTCTACAAATATGAAAAAAGACTCTTTTGCTAAATCAGGAAGTTTCCTCTCCTTTCATCCGTTCCGCATTTTCGGCAACCTGTAACGCCTCAATAATTTCATCGAGGTTCCCGTTTACTACACTGTCGAGATTGTATAAAGTTAAATTGATGCGGTGGTCCGTTACCCTGTTTTGTGGATAATTGTAAGTCCGGATTTTATCAGACCGATCTCCAGTCCCCACCAATGATTTCCTTAATCCGGCGGCCTCACTTTCAAATTGGGCAACATGAGCATCCTTCATTTTCTGCAACATCCGGTTGAAGGCTATTTCACGGTTCTTGTGCTGGCTTCTGCTGTCCATGGATTCTGCCACAATCCCGGTAGGAATGTGTGTAAATCGAACTCCCGATTCTGTTTTGTTTACATGTTGCCCCCCAGCGCCACTTGATCTGAAGGTGTCAACGCGTAAATCCGCTTTGTTGATACTAACTTCTTCCATTTCCATCTTCGGCATCACAACAACGGTTGCCGCTGAGGTATGCACTCGCCCCTGGCTTTCTGTCTTGGGAACCCTCTGAACTCGATGGGCACCGGATTCAAATTTGAGCTTTCCATAAACATTTTCTCCGCTTACTTCAAGCGTGATTCGGCTATAGCCCCCCACATTACCTTCACTGATTTCGAGCACTTCATATTTCATATCATGCGTGTCGAAATAGCGCGTGTACATTCTATACAGGTCTCCGGCAAAAATGCTGGCTTCATCCCCTCCGGTCCCCGCTCTGATTTCTAATATTACATCCTTGCTGTCTTCCGGATCTTTGGGAATAAGCATTTGCTTCAGTTCCTCCTCCAATTTTTCCAACTCTGATCCCAACAGATCAAGTTCCTGCTGAGCAACATCCTTCAAATCTGGATCAGTAAGCATCTCTTTTGCCTGTTCTTTCTCGTCCAACAATTTTTTATATACCAGAAAAACATCCATTAACTGTTTGAGATCTTTGTACTCTTTAGAGATTTTACTGAATTGGTCCGGTTGGGTGACCACCTCAGGATCTGACATCCTTTCCTCCAGGTAAAGAAATCTTTCGTATATGGACTGCAGTTTATCCAGCATCATGTTAATTGAAACAAGTCTGCAAAGCTAAGACGAAAGGCTAAACAGTAAAAAGTATCTCGAAAATTGAACGTCTTAAGGTTTGTTTGAACCTTCGTTCTGGATTTTACTCAGTATTTGATTTACCAACTGTTCGGAGTGTGCTGGCCGATGTAAGTTATTTCTCAGTTTTTCGCGAATCACCCGTTCTTTTTCAAAAGCCGATTGACTGGCGGGATGATCCTTAATTTCCTTAAGGAAAGTTTGTTCGTCCTGTGAACTGAGTTGCTTATCATAGTAGGGTGTAATTTTTCTCATGAGCTCAGACAGTCGGGCTTTTTCCATAATTACTGATTTACATAATTCGATAATGCATTATTCTTCTTCTGAATTTCGCTTGGCCCTTTTGGATCCTCGAAGATCCTTAAAACCCATGTTTACTGCGTAATTCTGTAATTTTTCCTTTAACATATTTCTCGCCCGAAAAAGTCTCGAACGAACGGTTCCTATGGGAATATCGGTTATTTTGGCAATCTCTTCATAACTAAACCCCTCAATATCACACAACCAGATCCCCGTTCGAAACTCCTCGGGTAATGCATTTAGCGCAGTAGAAACCTCATCTCCCATCATTTGATCAAAGATCTCCTCGCGCAAATCAAAATAACTGGTGCTCTGCCCTTCTTCCTCCTCTTGATAAACAGCTACCTCATCATAATCCACCATGGAAGGCTGTCTTGCATCCTTTCGGTATTGATTGATGTAAGCATTCTTCAAGATTTTAAACAACCAGGCTTTAGCATTAGTTCCCTCTTCAAATTTGTCAATAAACCGAAAGGCTTTCAAAAAGGTCTCCTGTACCAGGTCCGCAGCGTCTTCTTCGTTGTAGCATAGGTGGAAGGCAAAGGAATGCAATGCCTCCAGGTGAGGTAAGAACTCTTTCTCAAAACGCTGCTGCTCCGGGCTTATGGGATTATTCAACGATATGATATTTCGTGCAAAATAAACAAATATGCATGGATAATTTTAATGCCCTAGCTAAATCCACGTAATTTTATCATAAAGTCTGATCATGGGTATAATGAGTATTATGAGCATCTTCTTGTTTTCCATTCTTCCTCAAGGCAAACAGCCTGTCGAATTGGGTAAAGTACACTGGTATAGAGACCTTAAACAGGCACAGCACTTGTCTAATCAACAAAACAAACCTATACTTATCTTATTTCAAGAAGTCCCGGGTTGCAGTACTTGTAAAAATTATGGGAGCGATATTCTAAGTCATCCTCTGGTTGTCGAAGTTATTGAAACTTACTTTATCCCCCTATGTATTTATAACAATACAGGAGGAAATGATGCCCTTGCAATAAAATTGTTTTCAGAGCCCTCTTGGAACAATCCTGTGGTTCGCATTGTGGACAAAGACCTGCGCGATATTGTTCTTCGCGTAAGTGGAAACTACCAAATGATCGGATTATTACAAGCCATCAGCAATGCTCTTGCAAAATCTGAGCTTGCTCTGCCAGAATATCTGAGCTTGCTCAAGGAAGAAGCCCAACTCAGAAATTCTTCAACGGAAGAAATATTTTTTCAAATGTATTGTTTTTGGTCTGGTGAACTTGCTATAGGTAAAATACCCGGTGTACTTTCTACTGAGGCTGGTTTTATGAAGGGTGGGGAAGTGGTGAAAACGGTTTTCAACCCATCATTTATTTCCCCCGAAAACCTGATTGAAAAAGCTAAAATGCTTCATGTAGCAGAAAAAATTTACAGCTCCAATCCCAATTTACTCAAACAACCTAAATCCATTCAATTACCAGGACCCTTTCGCAGTGATTCCGAAACGAAATATTATTTATACAATAGCCCATATAAATCGGTTCCTATGACCTCCTTACAAGCCATTCGCATCAATTTTGCTTTGGCTAACCATTTAAATCCGCAAGTCTTCCTTTCTCCACGACAATTGCAGAAGTTGCCAAAATCAAGCTCGGATAAGAATTTGATTGGTAAAGACATTGTTTCTTCCTGGTATTCAAATTAGTTTCGCAACACTTCATAAACCGAACATTCCAGCCTCCCAATTCCTATCTTTGCATTTTCTTTATGGCCACGCCCCGTACAGTAGCATTTCACACTTTAGGCTGCAAATTAAATTATGCAGAAAGTGCATCTATTGCACAGCAATTCTTAAAATCAGGTTACCAGGAAGTATCCTTTGAAGAACCCAGTGATTTATATATCATCAATACTTGCTCCGTAACAGACCAGGCCGATAAAAAATGCAGAAAGGCTGTCCGCCAAGCTAAAAACCGTAATCAGGATGCAGAAGTTATCGTTATTGGTTGTTACGCACAACTTAAACCGATTGTAATTTCTGAAATTCCAGGAGTCTCTCTAGTCCTTGGTGCATCCGAAAAATTCAATATATTAAATCAAATACAGCAACGGGTTCAACTCATTCGCGCACAAGTATATT
>JRYJ01000192.1_pt1 | contig 20496 bp, 29 predicted proteins | sample 235371 | NCBI WGS metagenome assembly JRYJ01 (sample SAMN03074219, study PRJNA261477) | activated sludge metagenome | biome: Wastewater Treatment Plant; feature: Wastewater; material: Activated sludge; isolation source: activated biomass of a wastewater treatment plant treating hydrocarbon... ... | reverse complement strand
GATCTGCCCGCGCCCCCGGCAAGCCTGACAGGTCGTCAAGGTTACCAGGCGCATCTCTTTGCTGGTCTTGACCTGTTGTTTTTGGCCGGATCCGCCGCATTCGCCGCAGGCTTTCGGACTCGTGCCGGGTCGAGCCCCGGTGCCATGACAGGTCTCACAGGCTTTGGAGCGTGTCACCCGGATCTCTCGCTCCCCGCCCCGCGCCGCGTCTTCCAAGGTCAGGTCCAAGTCGTACCGGAGATCCACGCCGCGGACTGCCCCCGCACCTGGGCGGGCACGCCTCCCGAAAAAATCGCCGAAGATGCTCGAGAGATCGTCGAACCGGCCGCCGTAGAAATCTCCGAAATGAAAATCACGGAACAGATCCTCGTCGGACCACCGCTCACTGACCCCGGCATGGCCGGTCGCATCGTACTCGCGTCGCTTGGAATCGTCCGACAGCACCGCATAGGCCTCCGCGATTTCCCGGAACTTCGTCGCCGCAGCCGGGTCGCGATTCTTATCCGGATGAAATTGGAGGGCCAGCTTTCGGTAGGCGTGTTTGATTTGATCGCGAGAGGCCGACCGGTCGAGCCCGAGAATCTCGTAATAATCGCGTTTTGCCTGAGTTGCCGGCACCTGCGATCCCTTCCCACCTGCCTATTCACCGGACGCTGTGAGCCGGGGACTTCGATCCTCGCTCCAACGGACGTGTTGGGTGGTCACCTTCCCACGCCCGAGCTTGATCCCCTTTGCCACTTGTACTTGGCCTCCCAACGTGGCGGACACCTCATATGTGCCATCCGGTAGGTCTATAAAGAGCCATGGCCCAGTGATGTGCTCCGCCGGAACCGTCAGCACCGTCGTCCCTTTGGCATCCCGTACGGTGATGGCGACACCGGTGACGAAGGGCTTACCCCCGGCCGTAAACACGAGCTTCAACGAAAAGGGAGGATAGTCGGCCTCCCGCTCCACCAGCCCGATTCCCGAGCTGAAGTAGCGGATCGATCCCTGCCGATAGAGCGGAATCTGGTCCTTCTGCGGACCGATGTCGGTGGGAATTTCCAGCTCGAGCGCATCACCGGTGGGCACGATGCGGACTGTCACGCCGGCATCGGCTCTGCTTTCCCATCCGTACCAAAGACCGACCGCCACGACCGCGGTCACCAGTGCCCGGCCGACCCACCCGACCCGACAAAGTTTCATAGGCTCCTCCCTGTTCGATCGACACGCAATCACAATGCCCGGATGGTTCCGTTGCTGCTCAGATCGACTGCCGCACAGTGTATCAGGATCACCCCCTGCGCTGCCGCAGGAGAGAACGCTGACTGAGGCCAATTACCCCAATGATGGCACGGAGACTGCTGCAAAACGCCGCAAATACCGCAGCCTGAACCTCCGGTCAGATCCGGCCAACCGCTGGACATCGCAGGTGATCTTGCATCCCCCGTCGCACGGCGGGCAGGCATATCCAATGCAGACCTTATTCCAGAGCACAGCAGCAGCCAAACCAGGGAGGGGACAGCATATGAAAATCATGATCGCCGTGGACGGATCGGAGTNNCGGTCCTGGCCCACGGACCCGTCGCCGACACGATCAGCCGGCAGGCCGCCAAACGGAAGGCCGATCTGCTCGTGCTTGGCTCGCGCGGTTTGAGCGACGTGGAAAGCTACCTGCTGGGAAGCGTCTCGCGTAAGGCCAGCCTGCTGGCGCCCTGTCCCGTGTTGGTCGTAAAGCGTCCCCTCAACAAACTCAGCCGGGTCCTGTTCGCCGCCGATGCTTCGAAATATTCACAGGGCGCCTGCAGCTTTCTGTGCAAGCGGTTTCTGCCTGAATCGTCCCATGTCACCGTGCTGTCCATCGTCGAGCCGGCCGTGACGGAATTGGCCACGGAATATCTGTCCAAGGAGCAGCTCGCTCAAATTACCGCGCCCAAACGGGCCGCGACCGAACAACTCGTGGCTCAATTTCGCGAACGGTTCCTGAAAGACGGCTACACCGTCACCACGGAAGTCCAGACGAACCATTTGACCGACTCGATCCTCCAGCTCGCCAAATTGACCAACAGCGACCTGCTGGTCGCCGGCTCGCGCGGCCTGACCGGATCGGAACGGCTGCAATTGGGCAGCGTGTCGGAAACGTTGCTCAAGTATGCGCCCTGCTCGGTCCTGATCGTTCGAGGGTGGCGTGCCTGACCTGACTCCACAGGAGGTTTGCCGGCTGATCCCTGCCCAGGTGTATCAGGCCCTGGGAACCCTGCCGCAAGGACTCTCCCCGGAGCAGGTCGAACGCCGGCTGTTGCAGTACGGTCCGAACAGTCTTCAGGATCTGCACGGGCTCCCCTTCGCCCGCCGCTTCTTCCAGCAATTCACCCACTTTCTGGCGCTGTTGCTTTGGATCGCCGCCGCCCTGGCCTTCACCGCCGACATCCTCCATCCTGGCGAGGGGATGGCCACGCTCGGGTGGGCGATCCTTGGCGTGATCCTGATCAATGCGGTCTTTGCTTTCCTCCAGGAATACAAGGCCGAACGTGCGATCCAAGCGCTGCACGAATTGCTCCCGGCCAAAGCCTGGGTCATGCGCAGCGGCCAACTGCAGCAGGTTCCCCGCGGCCGGATCGTCCCCGGAGATGTGTTGGTCCTCGAGGAAGGTGAACAGATTCCGGCCGACGCCCGGCTGATCGAAGCCGTGGACCTGCGCGTCGACAACTCGCCGCTGACCGGCGAATCCAAACCGAAGCGCCGCACGGCCGACCCGGTCACCGACGGGCATCAGCTGGATCTGGCCAATCTCGTCTTTGCAGGGACGACGGTCCTCTCCGGCCACGGCCAGGCCGTCGTGTTTGCCACGGGTTTGCGCACGGAGTTCGGGAAAATCGCGCACCTGACGACCACCGTCCAGACAGGGCTGAGCCCATTGCAGAAAGAGATCGTGAAGGTCACGCATGTGGTGGCGGGCCTCTCCTTCGTCATGGGGCTCTTGTTCTTCACGATCGGCGTCGGGATGNNACAAGACGGGCACGCTCACGGAAAACCGCATGCGGGTGGACAAGCTCTACGTCGACGACCTCGTCGTGGAGGCGCGCGAAGGCTGCTTGTTCGCCCGCAATCGAATGATCAGCGCAACGGAAGCGGAACGCTGGAACCCGCTGTTCGACGCCATCATCCATTGCAACAACGCCAAACAGACGCGCCGCCCGGACGGACGCACCGTCGTCTCGGGCGACCCGACCGAAACCGCCCTGCTCGATTTTGCGATGTCGCACGGGTTGATGCACCGGCCGATCCTGCGGCGGATGGGAGAGTTGGCCTTCGACGCCGACCGCAAGCGGATGACGACCCTGCATTGGCGCGAAGGCCGCTTACTGGCCTTCACCAAAGGCGCTCCAGAATCCGTACTCCCGTTGTGCAACAAGCTGCACAGTCCATCCGGCACGAGTGACCTGCCCCCCGATGGGCGCAAGAAAATTCTGGCGCAAAGCCAGGTCTTCGCCCAGCAGGCCTACCGTGTCTTGGCGGTGGCCATGCGGGAGGTCGAGCGAGGCGTGGAGCATCTGGAAATCGACACCGTCGAACAATCGCTCACGTTCCTGGGGCTGGTCGCCATGATGGACCCGCCCCATCGCGAAGTCCCCGACGCCATCGCCACCTGTCGGCGGGCCGGCGTGCGGGTGNNTGACGGCGCTGGCCATCGCCCAGAAAATCGGCTTGGCCCCGGCGCACTCGCCGCATTCCTCCGGCCGGTTCGTGCCGGTCATCGAAGGCTCGCAGGTAGATCGGCTGAGCATCGAGCAGTTGCGCCAAATGTTGACGCCGGCCCGACCCGGTGAGCCGGATCCGGTGTTTGCGCGCATGGCGCCCCGGCACAAGCTGCGCATCGTGTCCACGTTGAAGGACATGGGCGAAGTCGTGGCCGTGACCGGCGACGGCGNNGACAACTTCGCCACGATCGTGAGCGCCATCGAAGAAGGGCGGACGGTCTACAACAATATCCGAAAGTTCGTCACGTACGTGCTGGCCAGCAACGTCCCGGAAATCGTGCCATACCTTGGGTTCGGGCTCTTTTCCATGCCCCTGGCGCTCACGGTTCCGCAGATCCTCGCCGTGGACTTGGGGACCGACATGGTGCCCGCCCTGGCCCTCGGCGCTGAGCAACCGCACGCCGGCATCATGGATGAACCGCCCCGCCCCAAGACGGAACGCCTGCTGAACGGGAGCCTGCTGTTCCGCTCGTACGGGTTTCTGGGCCTCATTGAGGCGGCAATTGCCATGGGGGGGTTCTTTCTCTATCTCTCTGCGCAGGGCTGGACGTGGGGGGCTGCGCTCGACTGGAGCGATCCCTTCTATAAAGAGGCGACTACCGTCACGCTCGCCGCGATCGTGGCCGCTCAAATCGCCAACGTGTTCGCCTGCCGGTCCGACCGTCTCTCGATCTTCAAGCTCGGATGGGGAAGCAACCCATTGATCCTCGTGGGAGTGGCCATTGAGGTTGCCATCCTGCTCGTCATCATCTACAGCCCATTCGGCCATTTCGTGTTCAACACCGCCACACTCCCGGCTTGGATCTTCGGACCGCTGGCTGCGGGCGCTCTGGGACTCCTCCTGGCCGAGGAGCTCCNNGAATCAGGAGTCCTCGCTCCCCCAAGCTGTGGGGCACGACGTGTTCGAGCCCTACTCACGGGCACTCATCCGCATAAGCAGAACGACTGAAGAGGGTTGCATGCTGACTTCTATTGCCTTCACCGTCTACCCCGTTCACGACATGGCACGCTCCCGGAAATTCTATGAACACACCCTTGGCCTGCATCTGAGCCACAATTTTCGGGATGAGTGGGTGGAGTACGAGTTGGGCGGCTCGACCTTTGCCATCACGACCACCGAGATGGGGCATCGCCCAGGTGCGAAGGGGGCAGTGGTGGCGTTTGAAACCAACGATCTGGAAGCCTTCGTGGTTCGACTGAAAGAACGCGCCGTGCCCTTCGTGACCGAGATCTTTTCCACGCCGGTCTGCCGGATGGCCGTCATCGAAGACCCGGACGGGAACCATGTCACCATTCATCAGCGACATGCGTGACGCAGGCGGCCGGCGAACGTACCGTTGACGATCGCCCGTACCGAGTCCTGGGAATTCTCGCCTCCTGCGCTCGCGGCCCGACGGCGGTTCCCAGAGCCGCCTCATCTGTCCGAATCTGGAACACGCCCTCGTCCGACGTTGTATCTCTTCCGTCGCACATCGTATCTCGAGAGATACGCCGCCTCGCCGATTTCTCATGACTGTCTTCGTGATTCCTCGAATTTGCACCTCATTCGTGAATACACGTATCAGGCATCGGTCTTGCGGTCGCACGGACCAACACCTCGCACCGAAGTATCGTCATCCATCCCAGTTCCTAAGGAGGTCCGCATGCGAAGCCTTGATCGACTCCTTCTCGCGGTTACCGCCATGCTGTCGCTCGGCACCATCTCAACGATCAGTCATGCCCAGCAGTGGAATGGACCGGCCAATCCCAATGGCCCGATCTGGCGACCGGGCGGCATTGCGCTCGGCTTCGACCCAGGTGGAGGTGGGGGCGCGAAACCCCTGCTCGAAATTAAGCGCCCCCTTTCGGGGGATGAAGAAGTCTTGCTCAGTCTACGCTCGACCTTCAAAGAAGCCACGTCCACCATCTTCCAGGCCGATACCAAGCGCGTCTATATCGGGGGAGCCGCCAACAAAACCTCGATAGTGCCGGATGGTGTCTATGACCTCGCCGTAGGTTGCGGGGTCGCCATCGGACTCAACAGTCTGACCGAACGTCTTCCTACCGACTACAAGTTGACCGTCGGGGGGAAAATTCTGGCCGAAGAAGTCCGCATCAAACTGATCAAAGATTGGGCGGACTACGTGTTCGAACCGACCTATCGGCTGAAAACCCTGCCCGAGGTCGAGGCATTCATCCGCACCGAACGCCATCTTCCGGACATTCCCAGCGCAACCGAGGTCGTGCAAGCCGGCATCGGCCTCGGAGAGATGCAAGCGAAGCTGCTGCGGAAGATTGAAGAGCTGACCCTCCATCTGATCGAACAGCACAAGACGATCGCTTCGCTCGAGCGCAAGGTCGCGGGCCTGGAACAGAAGCACGAACGGTTGACGACTGCAGAGCGACGCTAAATCATCGACCTTGGCGAAGGGAGGGTCCGGCGATGAAATTCATAGTGACTGGGATGGCCATATTGAGCTTGCTGCTTGCGATGAGAGGGCCGGCCCGAGCCGCGGAGGAACTCACACTCAATTATACGGTGGCAAAAGGAACCCCTTGGTTCGTCGATCACCATCTCGGGGTAACCCTCGCAGACGGCTTCTGGGCTCAGGCAGAATCCGATCTCACGATCACCATCAATCAAACACCTGGCTATTACCTCGATAAGAGCCCCCTCGAGGCGAAGGACCAGCAATATACTGCCACTGGCAGCCGCACATTCATCGTCGCCGGGTGCGTACCGCATAAACTAGTGGTGAAATTCGTCGGATCGCACTGGGTCGCGTGCAACGATCTCGATGGCACCAAGGACAAAGTCGCCGAGAGCAAGTTTATCTCCTGTGTCGAACTACACAGGAATGGAGTCGTTTCGGGAGTCTCCGTCAAGGAGATCAACAACCGGACTTGGGAATCGTTCCGGTTTTCGTGCCAAGACTTGTCTCCGGGCGGCAGCCTGACCGAGTCGGCAACAAAAAGCGATTTTCTATTCAATCTCAAGCGCGAAGGGAAACTCCATGAGGCGAGCATACCTGACTACTCTCTGTCGTACGGGATCAAAGAATACTGGCAATCCTCTTTTGTCCCGGTTGGAGAGGCCCTCTCAAGCTTTGCGATTCTGCGTGGCTCGGCCTCACACCTTGAGAAAGGCAAGCAGCAGGACGATAGGGATCCGCCTTCAGAGCATTACTTCGGCCAAAGTGAGGTGATCCCGGATTATCCGACCGCCCTCCCATTGACGAAACTGAGATGGTACGAATGGAAATGCCCGCCGACAATGGTCTTGACCGGCGCAGCGATGGGGCATATCCCCGACAAGTAGGGAAAGGATACCCGGCCAGTGTATCTCCTGGGGGAATGCCGAAAGCTCCTGCACAACCCATGAACCTGCTTCCGACAAGTAGGTGGGTGGAAGGGTGATATGAGCTACTCTTCCTGCCCACCCTCACCTTCCTAATTCTCCTAATCCCCGCATCTCATCCAGCCACCCCGCCCGCCGCTTTTCATTCAGGGCTTCGATCGACCCGATGATGGTCGATCGGATCGGCGCGATGCCGCAGAAACCAAGAATGTTGCGCTTCAGACTCTTGAGACTGTGGGCGAAGAAGACCCACCGGTAGGCGAACGCAGGCATCCCCATCGTGATGACGATTCTCGCAGATTTTCCCGCGAGCAACTTCTTCGGCAAGCGACCGGATTCCTGGTATTCCGCTCCGAAGCCGGGACGAAACACCTGTTCGATGAATGCCTTCAGGAGCGCCGGCATCGATCCGTGCCAGAGGGGATAGATGAAGAGGAGATGGTCGGCCCAGCGGATCGCATCCTGGGCCTGTCTGATGGATNNCCGCCGGACTTCGTGGCCACCATCTTCGGCTCCCTTCGCATACTCGTCCGCCAACGCATGGCCGAAGTGGCGAACCGACGCGTCCGGATGCCCCTGAATGATGACGATGCGTTTCCCCATACATCACCGTGAGTCACTCAGGAATCGCCGCCCAGGCGCATGCACTGCAAGTCTCAAGGTATTTGTGTTCCGGGAATCCAAACCAGGGGAGGCCGATCAGAACAGTGGATGTGGCGCATGGCCGAATCGCGGCGCCTCAGGTGCGGCGCCCGCATTTCCGATGATCCGCCACATCCCGTCTTCTTTCACCAGATAGTGGATTTCTTCGAACCAACTATCGACGGTGACCTTCTGCCCCGTCTCAGTCGTCAGTCCCCAGAGCGCGCCAGTGCACGTCACCTCCACCCTCGTTTCGCTGTCAACCTGGACAGTCTTGATCGCTGAGAACAAGTGGGTTGAATGAAGCTTGTGGTGGTACTCGAATATTTCCTCCCAGATCCGGCGAGCGTCCGATTTGCGTAGCTTGTGGTAGTTGTACCGTTTGGAGTACAGCGCCATGACGCCGTCCACGTCGCGAGTCTGGATTGCCTGTTCGGCACGGTCGAACACAGCCACGATCTCGCCCACCGTTTTCTCATCGGTGGCAATGGCAGACCCGGACGCGACCTGCACCTTAGCCACCGTCGACACCAGACTCCCTTGAAGGAACAAGATCCCACTCGCGAGGAATGTGGCGCCAACAACTTTTCTCAGCATGGCTCGGCCTATTGCGTGAATGGCCTATCCTTTTAGCCCCTTGACTACGGTGGCAAATCGATCCCAGGGCGTGACGACCCATGTTTCCGTAGTCGCATGTCCGAAGGACCGGACCAGCAACGCCACCTTGCTCGCAGTGTCCGTATCGGGCGCCTCGAAAATGTCCAGATAGTCGCATGGACCGAGCACGGCTAATTGGCAAGCCATTTCACCCCCGGGCATTCCTGCTTGACCCGACTCTCTACCATCTGGTTGAGCTCCGTCACCAACCCTGGTTTGGAGACGGCCTCGGGCGAGAGCCGGGTCAGCATAGCAAACGTTGCCATGTGACACCTCCTTGCGATCCGCGAACAAGCTTCCGAGGCGGATACCGCGCCGCTCAAGAACCCTTGTTATCTCAGACTCGACCGCCCACACCGATCAACTGCCAACCGGAACCCCCTCGCCCGCCGTGGCCGTCGGTCCATGAGCCCATGGACCGACTTTTGGCGGCGGCGGATAGCAGGCAAGGAGGGACAAGATCCCCGCTAACAGTGTGATCCTGATAGCCGCATGGGCCAACACCATCCGCATACTCCGTAACCCATCAGTCGATCTTCACCGTGACCGATTTTTTCTTAGCCTCTTCCGTCTTGGGGCAACGGATCTCCAGGACACCGTCCTTGAAACTCGCCTTGATCTGGTCACCCTTGATTTCACAGGGCAACTCCACACTCCGCGCAAACGCGCCATAGGATCGCTCGCGCCGATAGTAGTCTTTCTCTTTCACCTCTTCTTCCTTTTTCTTCTCGCCCTTGATGGTCAACACATCCCCCGACATCGTGACTTCGATGTCTTCCTTGCTGAGGCCCGGGATGTCGGCTTTCACGACGATGTCATCCTTTTCCTCGTAGAGATCGAGCGACGGCATCCGCAGGCCAAAGGACGGGAGTGCAAACCGGTCCTTCCCGAACAAACTGGGGAGACTCGGAAATCGGCCGCCCCAGATGTCCTCCACCATCCGCTCGAACAGANNGGAACCGTCCGCCCCAAATATCGTCGACCATGCGTTCGAACAGACGCTCCACATCCCCGATCCTCGAGGCGAGCGGGCTCGCTTCCTTCACCGCGACCTCTTTGGATTCCTTCTCCTTCGTTGCTTCTTTCGCCATGACGCTTCCTCCCGGTTGAATGTGGTGTGTGTTGCGTGCTCGCTTCCTCACGACCGAACTTCGAGTTGGTTCAGGACCCTGTCGACGCCGAACACATACCAGGCGTCGAACTCAGCCATTTCGCGTTGGGGGGCCGACGGCACCGCACCGGTCAACGTGACCACCCCTCCGCGAGCCGTCACCATGATCCGCTCACCGTTCACAAACGGATCTTTCTTGAGGGCCAGCCGCACGGCCTTCGCCATTTCTTCATCGCTATCCGCCTGTTCCGGCTCGACCGCCATGCCGTTGATGACGTCACGCGAACCAGGCACCCACCAGGCCAGAACCCCCGCCATCCGTTTTTGGGTGTGCGTGAGCACATGATCGTCAAGCAAGACCACCCCGTCGGTCACGGAGACACAAATGACTCCATGGGGCGTCACCGTCACGGCACGAACCATTGCCTCCTCTCCCTTCCGGATCTCTTTGATCGTGCAGTTCTGTAGCAACGGCTCCTGCAGTAGGGCGTCCCGCACCGCATCCAAGATGGCCCCATCGCCCATTCGCGTCGATGGCACCACATGGAGACGATCCACGATCCCGACCACACCCCGCACGGCGGCAGCCAGCTCCATCGAGAGTTTTTTGGCGGCAATGTTCTCCGCCTCCCCCTCAAGCGTGACGACACCCTCGGCAAACCCGATCTCGATGGGATATTTGTGCAGATTGACCCGTGTCTCGTGCTCCAATGCCGCCCGGATCTGCCTGACGATGGCTTCGCGTTCATCTGTCGAAGTATTGTGCACCACCGTCTTCGTCCCTTCCTCAGCCCACAAAGCCGACGCACTTGAACAACGAGGCTCGTTTCTCAGTTACCGCAAGGGACGTGCCATCCGCGCAAAATGCTAAGTCAGCGAAAGACCGGACTGAAGTTCAGTCGTTTGCTTACGGCCCACCCCCAAAGATGCGGAACATTTCCGCAGAGCACGCCAGGGCCATGACGCAAAAATCCACATTCCGAGCCGGCTGCGATTATCTCTTCGGACAATCGGCCCTCCTAGAGTCAGGTACGGCAGAGGTTTGGGATTTCGTTGATCAGCCGAGAGGATGGCACTGCCCTTGCTCCCTCTGTCTGCCAGGAGAGCCGGAAAGGAGGCCATAATGACTGCGCAAACGACGACCGCCCCGCACGAGACAACGGAGTCAGAGCATCCCAGCACCTGTCTGCTCTGCGGACAGGCCGGTCCACCCTTGCTGTATGGGCACTGGATCTGTGACCACTGCAAGAATGTGGTGCACGCAGAGGCCTTGTCGCAGAAGCGCAGGGTCATCAAGGAGGGTGGCGGGCCGATCTCGGCGGACTGAGATCTCGAACGACACGCGCAGCAGGAAGCAAGCCGACAGTGACCGCGCCATTACTCGATATTCACGACCTGGCATTCGAAGCCGGCCGCCAGCGCATTCTGGACAACCTGACCTTACAGATCGGCGCCCGTGAGATTCATGCCTTGCTCGGGGCCAACGGAGCGGGCAAGAGCACGTTGGCGTACCTGGTGATGGGGTGCGAGGGCTACAGGCCGGCGGGCGGAACGATGCGATTTGCCGGAACCGACCTGGCCCCTTTGCGCATGCACGAGCGCGCCGCGCTCGGACTCACCATGACCTGGCAGGAACCGGCACGATTCGAAGGCATTACGGTCCGTGAGTTTCTCACCCTCAAACACCCGGATCGCGATCCCGTTCCGGCCCTCCTGCAGGTCGGACTGACCCCGGAGCGGTACCTCGACCGGTACGTCGACAAGGCCTTAAGCGGCGGCGAGCGGCACCGGATCGAGTTGGCCTCGATCCTGACGCTCAAGCCCAAGTTGGCGATTCTTGATGAGCCTGCAGCGGGGATCGACATGCTGTCGATCGCGCACATTCTGAACGTGATCCGAGCGCTGAAGGCCGATGGAGGGTCCGTCCTCCTGATCACGCACCAGGAGGAGGTGGCCTTGGTCGCCGACCGGGCTTCTCAACTGTGCGCGGGGCGGATCATCTTCGTCGGAGAGCCTTCGCACGCGGTGGAACATTTTCGCGGCCGCACCTGCGTGCGGTGTGATGGGGTGGAATGCGGCTATGAGCGAGCTTGACACACTGCGCGCCGCGCTCCCCATGGTGGGCGCCGAGCCGGAAATCCTGAGTGACCGTCGGGTCGCCCATATCGTCGCGCACGGACACCGTATCCTGAGCCGCCGAACCATCTCTGGACTCAGGGCGGAGTTGGAAGAAACATCCGATGCGATCGTCGGGCAGATGGTGATTGAGCGCGGCGCGACGATCGAGCAGCCGATCCATCTCTGCTTCGGCTTGGCCCATGAAACGGGGATCCAACAGATCAAGATCAACCTCACGGTCGAGGCCGGCGCCACGGCTGCCGTTCTGGCACACTGTCTTTTTCCTGTCGCTCTGCAAGCCCGCCATGTGATGGACGCCGTGATCGGAATCGACGAAGGCGCACACCTCACCTACACAGAAGGCCACTACCATGGTCCGCATGGAGGCATGGACGTGCGTCCGCATGCGGTGGTGAAAGTCAGGAAAGGCGGCCGTTACTTTTCCGATTTCTCGCTGCTGAGCGGCTCCGTCGGCTCGTTGGGCATCGACTATCTGGTCGAGGTGGAGGACCATGCCGTCGCCGAACTCACAGCAAAGGTGTTCGGGCACCGCAATGATGCCATCCGCATCAAAGAGTCCGTGCAATTGATGGGGCAGGAGTCGCGCGGGCTGATCAAGACACGGGTGGTGGTGACCGAACGGGCCACAGCAGAGATCACGGGGATCACGGAAGCCTATGCCAGGGGTGCCCGCGGCCACGTGGATTGCAAAGAGATCATCAAAGACGCCGCCACAGCGAGCGCCGTCCCGATCGTGAAGGTCTTCCACCCGGAGGCCAAAGTTACGCACGAGGCCGCGATCGGCAGCGTCGATCGGAAAGAGTTGGAAACGCTCATGGCACGAGGATTAACACCCGAGCAGGCAGTGGAACTGATCGTCGGGGGAATTCTACGGTAGCGACGCGTTCGTACGGATGAACAACTCTATGTTCAGGAGAGCAGCGCGTGACTGTCCGTCGCTGCAATCTCCTGCTCATCAAGCGTGGCTCCGCATTCCAGGCAGCGAAACTTGGACGTGGCCTTTCCATCCTCCGTAGAAATGCGGTCGATGAGCCGCTTGTGAAGGCACGGCGGGAAAGATTGTTGAGTCGTCGCGTGCGGATCGAGCTGAGAAGTGCGCATGAGGACCTCCCCTGCTGAATAAGATTGTGAACGGTCCCTGCATTTCACGAAGTGGTGGAACGATACCAGATTCATCAATGTTTCGCACTAGGTAGCAACCCGTCTTTTGCATCCCAATTGGATCGACACTAGGTCTTGGGCCAAATAGATCCTAATCTCTATATGAAGGGTCTCCCGATAGCCGGGGATTCCCTCATGTGCCTGGTCCCAGGTAACCTCAGTCACGAGTGCGCATCGAGACGTACCATTTATTATTTAAGAAGCCAGTGAGCAGAGGCTGGGAAGTCTGTGGCGCCGCTTGCGCCACCATGAAGAGCGGCGGTGAGGAAAATTTCCTCATCCCCCTGGACGGATGCAGCAAGAGCATGCGTGACGGCGCAGCCTGGAAGGCAACCATCCTTTATGAGTTCAGGCATGCCTGTTGCTCATTTGGTTCCAGAGAATCGCGACCGGCCCAGGAGGGACTCACCCATAAGACCTAGACCGTAGATCTTCACACACCGACAGAGTAACCATGATGTCTCATGCATCGAACGATCCTCATCTCTGGGCCATCGTCCTGGCAGGCGGAGAGGGCGAGCGGATGAAACCGCTCGTTGAGCGATGGCTCGGCGGGCACCGCCCGAAGCAATATTGCGCCTTCGTCGGATCTCGTTCGATGTTTCAGCATACCGTCGATCGCGCCCTGGCCGTGACGCGTCCGGAGCAAATTATTGCCGTGGTAGGGCGGGATCATTGCGAGCATGTCACCGCGCAACTCCTCCATCGCGGTCCAGCACGGGTCATCTACCAACCTGCCAATCGCGATACGGCAGCCGGCATCTTTCTCCCCTTGACGTACGTGGCGGTCCAGGACCCGGAAGCCACTATCGTCGTGTTGCCCTCCGACCACTTCGCGTACCCGGAAGAGCGGTTCGTGCAGGCCATTCGGGAGGCGGTGCTTGCCGCAAGGGCGGCCCCGGGCCGTGTGGTGCTCCTAGGCGTTCCACCCGACCGCCTTGAACTGGACTATGGGTGGATCGAACGGGAGCGCTCAGCCCTCCTCCTGAATGGCATCCAGGTCAATCCGGTCCGATCGTTTCTCGAGAAGCCGGACAAAGCCAAGGCGCAAGCCGCCTGGCGGGCCGGTGCCCTGTGGAACACATTGGTCTTTGCCGCCCGCATTGAGACGCTGTGGAACCTTGGCCGACGCTGCCTGCCATCGCTTATGTCGCTGTTTGACCGTTTGAGAGAGGCAATAGGAACTCCTGAGGAAGACCAAGTTCTGCAGGCCATCTATCAAATAATGCCGGCGAAAAATATTTCTTTCGACCTCCTCCAGTGCGCCACCGAACATTTGACGGTGCTCGAACTGAACGAAGTCCTCTGGAGCGACTGGGGAAGACCCGAGCGCGTAGGTGAAGCGCTACGAAAGATCGGCCGAGTACCGGCCTTCCCGGAGGAATTGCTTGCCTCAGGTGGTCACCTTCCGGCCCAGCGCGAGTCGAACGATCAGACTCTCACGGTGTAACAGCATGTTGACCAAGCGCTGACTCATGTGGAACGGTATGCGTGTTAGGATCATCGATCCACTCATTAGGAGGTACCTGCCATGGTCGACCCAGATCTGCCCCGTGAACCGAAAGCGAACCCACGACGAAGCGCGAGCAAGAAAGGAGCGCCTGCTACGCAACCCGCGACTACCGCAAGTACCAAGGCCAAGACCCCGGGACTCATCATCGCCACGCCCAAGCCAGCGGTGTCTGCTTGCGACGATCTCAAAGCACTGATTGCCAAACGCGCGTACGAGTTGTATGTCGAGCGCGGCTACCGCCATGGCTGTGCGATGGAGGATTGGCTGGACGCCGAACGGGAGATCCTGAGTCAGGTACCGCCGGTGTGAACTGCCCCCTCACAAAGGCAGCTCGTTGCGGGTGTCCTCTCATGTCCCTGGAGATGCGGCACCCCGCTTCGATTTTTCCAGCGCTTCAGTGATCGCCTCTTTCTTGAGTTCACGCTCGGCCGCTTCGACCTTTCGAAGAACTGCGCCCGATTGCCCGGCTTTTCCGGCGGCGCCGGCCTTGCGCTGCGACGCTTCCATGCCCTCAGTCACCAACTGCTTCTTCTGTTGGCGTTTCGCCGCCTCGACCGTTCGCATCAAGGCGGCAGAAATCTGCGGCTGCACCCCGGCCGCACCCCTCCGCTGTGATTCCTCCAAGGCCGCCGTAATGTCCTCTACCTTCTGTTCGCGCCTCGCGGCCACGGCCTTTCGGACGACTGCGCTGGGGGACGTCTCACTCTTCTTGCTCCTGACACCCCTTGACCTGCCTCTCGAAGATTTCATGGCCTCACTCCTTTCTCCACGGCAGCATCGTCTCTCCTTGCACTTCTGGGAATCTCAGCAGAATCCCACCAACGCCTCTCAGTAAACCTCCTTTAACAGCACGGGTCGGCGGCGGGCACCCCAGCGGCCTGGTGCAGTCTCAAATAGTCCGGCACAGGGCGTCCCACATATTCGACAAGCCCCCTCTGTCGTGAGGTTCCACTCGCTCAGCTCATACCAATCCCGGCCGATCAGCTTCTGTCCGCAGTGGTGACAGAAGGTGCTGCCGCCGTCCGGATCATGCACATTACCGGTGTAGGCATAGCGGAGACCGTTGTTCAAGGCAATTCGCCTTGCGCGACTCAGCGTCGTGGGAGGCGTCGGCTGCCGATCCAGCATCCGATAGTCGGGATGAAAGGCGCTGAAATGAATCGGCACCTCCGGTCCCAACCGGTCGGCCACCCACCGTGTGAGCGCATCCACTTCCTGTTCGGAGTCGTTCTCGCCGGGAATCAGCAGCGTCGTGATCTCCATCCACACGTTCGTCTCGTGTTTCAGATAGAGCAGCGTCTCCAGCACCGGCTGCAAATGTGCACCGGTGAGTTGATGATAAAAACGTTCGGTGAAGGCTTTCAGATCGACGTTGGCGGCATCCATGTAGCGATAAAACTCGGCGCGCGGCTCGTCGCAGACATAGCCCGCTGTGACCGCCACGGACTTGATGCCCCGCGCCCGACAGGCTTGGGCGACATCGATCGCATATTCATGGAAGATGACCGGATCATTATACGTATAGGCGACGCTTCGGCACCCGAGCTCGAATGCGGCGCGGGCGATGGTTTCCGGTGAAGCTTCATCGGCCAATGTGTCCATCTCACGCGACTTACTCATGTCCCAGTTCTGACAAAACTTGCACGAGAGGTTGCAGCCTGCGGTTCCGAACGACAAGATCGGCGTACCGGGCAGGAAATGATTCAACGGTTTCTTCTCGATCGGGTCGACGCAAAACCCGCTCGATCGTCCGTATGTCGTGAGGACAATTTGATCCTGTTGCCGCGCCCGGACAAAGCATAGGCCCTGCTGACCTTCCTGTAACGCGCAGGCGCGGGGACAGAGGTCGCATTGGATCCGGCCGTCTTCCAGAGGATGCCAGTATTTCGTCGGCACGACCGTCTGCTGTCGTGAAGTCGCCATCGCATGCTTCCTTGAGAATGGGAGTGAGCGTATTATACCAACCCAATCGCTGTGAGGGTGGGCCTTCCTCTCGACACAATTCCACTATGCTGACCATCGACGGCTCACGCTATTCCGGCAGCGGCACCATCGTGCGGCAAGCCGTCGCCCTCGCCGCCCTGACCGGTCAGGCGATCCACGTGGTGAAGGCGCGGGCCAAACGAGACAAACCGGGATTGCGCCCGCAACATATCCGCGTCGTCGAAGCCATCGCCGAACTGGTGAACGGCCATACCGAAGGGTTGGTCCAAAGCGCGCAGGAATTCACCTTCCGCCCCGGTCGACTCTGGACCGGACGGCATTACCATTGGGATATCGGTTCGGCCGGGTCCACGACCATGCTGGCACTCGGCATCCTGCCGGTCCTCGCTTTCGCGGGTTCGCGCGTCACAGTTGAGCTGCGCGGTGGACTCTTCCAAGACTTCGCCCCATCGACCTTCCATCTCCAGCACGTCCTGCTCCCTTTGCTGCAGCAGATGGGTCTCCAGGCCGAGGTCGAGATGGGGCGACCCGGCTATGTGCCCAGCGGCGGCGGCATCCTCCATCTCGTGGTGAACCCGCTCACCGCACCCTTCCGAGCGATCTGCGCCGAGGCGCCAGGCCCGGTCACACGCATCTGGGGCATCGCCCTCTCGTCTCACCTCGAAGAACGGCAGGTGAGCGAACGAATGGCGGAAACCGCGCGAGCGGTTCTCGCCAAAGAGGGACATCAGGCTGACATCGACATCCGTCATGATGCCGACGCACTGCAGCGAGGAGCGGCCCTGGCCCTCTTCGCCGATCGACAGGGAGCCGTGCGCCTCGGCGCAGACCGGGCCGGGGCGCTGAGACGAAGCGCGGAAGCCATCGGCACATACGCCGCGAGACAATTGCTCGAGGATCTGAAGTCCGGTGCCACGCTGGACCGGTTTGCGGCAGACCAGATGATTCCGTTCGCCGCCCTGGCGGAAGGTGAAAGCCGGTTTATCATTCCGACCGCTACCGACCATGTTCTGACCAGTACCTGGCTGACGCAGGAGTTTCTTGGCGTACGGACCGCCCTCGAGGGACAGCGCCTCACCATTCAGGGCGCCGGGTTCTGGCCAGCCGCCAGCCGCAAGTCGGAGGTCTAGAGGTGTCTCACATGAACCGGCACGCCCGTCCTACTCCCCCTCCAAGCCGTTTTATGGCAGATGCCATGCTCGGTCGATTGGCGCGCTGGCTTCGCATGCTGGGGTATGACACGGCCTATGAGAAGCTCATCGCCGACGATCGAATCATCGACCGGACCCTTCGGGAGGCTCGATGGCTGCTGACTCGCGATCGATACCTCGCGCAGCGCAAGGTCCTGCGCGGACGTCACACCCTCCTCGCAAGCGACAACCTCGACCACCAGCTCATGCAACTCCACGATGAGCTCTCCCTCCAGTTGAATCTGGACACGAGCCGTCCCTTCCGCTGCGTGGAATGCAATGTCGTGCTTCAACCTCTCTCCTGTGAAGCAGCCGCCGCCATCGTTCTTCCGTTCGTGGCGCAGCATTACCGGGAGTTCCGACAGTGCAAACACTGCAGCCATGTCTATTGGCCGGGGACACATTGGGAGGCGGTGACGACTCGGCTCGCCCTGCTCAGATCAGGAGAGGCGAGCGCCGATCGATGAAGGTCTCTCTGCTCCACCCTTGGAACGTGACGCCGCCGCAGGCTGTCCTGATTCAGGAACGGCTCCGAGCCAAGATCCTCGCGAGGGGGCGGGTGGGCCGCCTGCACCTGGTGGCCGGAGTCGACGCATCGTTCGATCTGGATCGACAGCAGGTCTATGCTGCAGCCATCGTCCTCTCCTTTCCCGATCTCGAGATCGTTGAAAGGGCGATCCATTGCGATCGCCTCACGTTCCCCTATATCCCCGGCCTGCTCTCGTTCCGCGAAGCTCCCGCCCTCCTTCGCGCCTTGGCTCAACTCCGGCACGATCCCGATGTGGTGTTTGTCGATGGGCACGGGCTTTCCCACCCTCGGCGGGCCGGCATCGCGTGCCATGTCGGACTCTGTGTTGATCGGCCGGTCATCGGATGTGCGAAATCCAGACTCACGGGAGTCTTTCGCGAGCCTGGCCTGACACGCGGAGCGACGTCGAAGCTGTACGATGTCGATGGAGATGTGATCGGAGCCGTGGTCCGCACACGCGACTGTGTGAAACCGGTATTCGTCTCGGTCGGTCATAAGATCGGGCTGGCCAAGGCGGTCCGACTGACCCTGGCCTGCGGGAAGGGATATCGAATTCCCGAACCGACCCGACAGGCAGATCTGGCGGCAGAGCGAGCCAAAAGAGAACGCCGCTCGTGAAACGGCTGGGTTGTCTCCCATTCTTGTTGTTCTTGCTTTTGCTCGCGATGCTGCCCTTCGTATTTGGCGAACTGTTTTCCACTGCACTCATGAAGCTGCGACTCAGTCCCCAGGCGGCTCTGGTGGTGATCCTGGGCATTCTGATCGGCAGTGGCATCAACATTCCCGTGAGACGCCTCGCACGGACCAAGGAGGTCGTGGATGATCCGCTCGCACTGTTTGGCTTCGCCGGCTGGTGGCCGCACCTTCGGCGTGTTCGACGGGAAACCATCATCGCCGTCAACGTCGGCGGGTGCCTCATCCCGCTCGGTGTGGCGTGCTACGAGGGGCTGTTCCTCCTGATGGAGTCGCCCCAGGCCCTGTGGGGTCTGGGACTGGCCATCGTGCTGAATACGCTGGTGTGTTACTTGATGGCCCGACCCATCGAAGGCATCGGCATCGCGATGCCCGGCATGATGCCGGCATTGGTGGCGGCATTGGGCGCCATCGCACTTGTGCCGGACCATGCTCCTCCGGTCGCCTTCATCGCAGGCGTGCTCGGCCCGCTCATCGGCGCGGACCTGCTCCATCTCCGCGACATGGAGAAAATCGCCACCGGGGTGGCAAGTATCGGCGGTGCCGGCACCTTCGACGGGATTGTATTATCGGGGATCATTGCGGCTTATTTGGCGTAAGCACACCGGCCACGTTTCGTGATGTCTTTTTGATTCCCGTGTTCACCATCCCAACACCCGTTCCCAACATCACGCCCGCGATGTTCTTCTGTGATATGTGGTGAGACAACTCCAAAACAGATTCCCCACCGGCCTGGATGATTTGGGGAAGAAAGCCACAGAACCATTCCTCTCCGTGGTCGGCCGGTCACCCGAAGCCCGCGACATCCCGCAGCTTAACGGCGCCTCGTCACATACACAGTCGAGGCACATTGATTGCTCGAGGTAGTTTCTTTAGAGCAACGGGGTCACGTTACAATTCACAGGCTCTCCGCTTGAAGCGGACGTCTTCGTAGTCTGGAAGGCGCTGTGCGTTTCTCGTGAACGGGCTTATGGCTTATAGCATATGGCATGGGACCGAAGGAACGAATCGTCGATAGCACATGGCTCTCATCCGATAACCTGCCATAAGCCATAAGCTATTAGCTCTTAAGATGTACACGAGAGGCACTCTGGAGCCCATAGGCCACAAATCCCACATTCTGATTACCGGGCTACCGGGAGTCGGCAAAACGACCCTGTTACGCGCAGTGGCGATGCGCCTGGCGGACTATGACCCGGCGGGATTCTATACCGAAGAAATCCGGGACGCGCAGGGCGCGCGAGAAGGGTTTCGGCTCGTGACATTCTGCGGTCGCCGGTTGATCTTGTCCCACATCCGCCAGCCCGGCCCCTACCGCGTCGGCCGCTATGGGGTCGCTGTCGCCGGGTTCGAACAACTCTTGACCGAGCTTGACCTCAGGCACGCTCGGTCGCGCCTGATCATGCTCGACGAAATCGGGAAAATGGAATGTCTCTCGCGACGATTTACGGATGAGGTGACTGTGCTGTTGAAACAGCCGAAGATGCTCATTGCGACAATCGCCCTGAAAGGCGAGGGTTTCATCAGAGAGGTCAAACAGAGGGCCGATTGTCGCCTCGTGACCGTCACCCGGGAGAATCGCGACCGGCTCCTGAGTGATCTCGTAAAGGAGTTGCAAGGACGGCTGCGGGAACGCGCAGATTAGCAGGCTGCTGGAAAACTCAATTTCTTCTCAAGGAGCCCTTGTGACCTCCAGTACGGTGAGGGCACCTGAACAGCTCACAGAATGCTCAAAAAGGCCTCGGTGTCACCCGCCCGACCCCGGCGCGCCAAGACGCGCTGCTTCCCAGGCGCGGCCGCAGCGAGGTCCACGGCGCGAAGCCTAGAACCTATCTCAAAA
>JRYJ01003403.1_pt1 | contig 20607 bp, 19 predicted proteins | sample 235371 | NCBI WGS metagenome assembly JRYJ01 (sample SAMN03074219, study PRJNA261477) | activated sludge metagenome | biome: Wastewater Treatment Plant; feature: Wastewater; material: Activated sludge; isolation source: activated biomass of a wastewater treatment plant treating hydrocarbon... ... | reverse complement strand
TAGCGCTTGACCAGGTTCCAGAACATCTGCCGCGTCATGGGGCCGCCGCGGCCGGTGACGAAAAGGGCGTCGCTCTGCTTGCCGGCCAGGATATCCGGCCGGGCGCCCGCCAGGTAGCGGCGCAGCCAGTCGATGGCCACTTCGCCCAGGGGCACCAGGCGTTCCTTGCTGCCCTTGCCCACGATCCGGGCCACCTGGTCGTTGAAGCTCACTTCGTGCAGCTTGAGGCCGACCAGTTCCGACACCCGCAGGCCGCTGGCGTAGAGGGTCTCCAGCATGGCCCGGTCGCGCAGGCCGAGGGGGCTGTCTACGTCGGGCGCGGCGAGGAGCGCCTCCACCTGGGCCTCCGATATCACCTTGGGCAGGCGCGAAGGCCGCACCGGGTTGGCGAGCTTGAGGGTGGGATCGGTGAAGATGCGGCCCCGGGCCAGTTGCCAGCGGTAGAAGCGGCGCAGGGTGGAAAGGTAGCGGGACTGGGAGGTGGCCCGCTTCTCCCGGGAGAGCCGGGCGATGAAGCCGATCAGCGCCGTCTCGCCGGCATCGAGCAGCCGGCCGTGGCCGCTGCCTCGCAGCCAGGCGGCCAGGTGGGCGAGGTCGGAGCGATAACTCGACAAGGTGGCCTTGGCCAGGCCGTCCTCCAGCCAGAGGGCGTCGCAGAAGCCGTCGATGTCCGCCAGGTCGTCCGGCTCAAGCGCCGGGGAGGCAGCCTTCATGGGCCAGGAGCCAGCGCTTGATGTCGAGAAGGAAGCCGCCGCCGTGGCGGGCAAAGCCGCCCAGCCCCGCGTTGGCGCCGATCACCCGGTGGCAGGGCACCACCAGGGGGAAGGGATTGGCGCCGCAGGCCTGGCCCACGGCGCGGGGGGCGTTGTTCAGGGACTTGGCGACTTCGCCGTAGGTGTGGGTCTGGCCGCAGGGGATGGCGGCGATTCTCTCCCACACCCGGCGCTGGAAGGCGGTGCCGGAAGGGCGGAGCGGCAGGCCGAAGACGAAGGCGGGATCGGCCAGGTAGGCCTTCAACTGGCGCACCGTCTCGGCGGCCAGGGGGTTGGCCGGCGGGACTTCAGGGCGTGGTTCGAGAAAGTGGATTTCGACGATTTCCTCGTCGTCGCACTGCACCCCCAGGCAGAAGCCGGGGGCGGCGACCACGGCCTGGAAATCCTCATTCTCGCTCGCCCGGGCGGCGAGATGCGAAGACGGCGCGCAGACAGTACGGCTAGTACGGCCAGCGCCGTCGACAAAGGATCGGCGCCCGGGCGAGCGAGAATCAGCCGCGCACATGGCCGTCGCCCAGCACCACCCACTTCTGGCTGGTGAGGCCTTCCAGGCCCACCGGGCCGCGGGCGTGGATCTTGTCGGTGGAAATGCCGATCTCGGCCCCCAGTCCGTACTCGAAGCCGTCGGCGAAGCGGGTCGAGGCGTTGATCATGACCGAGGCGGAATCCACCTCCCGCAGGAAGCGCATGGCCTTGGGGTGGTTGTCGGTGACGATGGCGTCGGTGTGGTGGGACGAGTAGCGGTTGATGTGAGCGATGGCCTCGTCGATGCCGGCCACCACCTTGACCGAGATGATCGGCGCCAGGTACTCGGTGCCGTAGTCCTCCTCGGTGGCCGGCCTGGCCTCCTTGACCAGGGCGCGGGTCTCCGCGCAGCCGCGGATCTCGACGCCCTTGGCCGTCAGCATGGCGGCGATGGGCGGCAGCAGCAGGTTGGCGACCGAACGGTCCACCAGCAGCGACTCGGCGGTGTTGCAGGTGCCGTAGCGCTGGGTCTTGGCGTTCTCGACGATCTTCAGGGCCTTGTTGGGGTCGGCTTCCTCTTCCAGGTATACGTGGCAGTTGCCGTCCAGGTGCTGGATCATGGGCACCCGCGATTCGGCCAGGAGCCGCGCGATGAGGCCCTTGCCGCCGCGGGGGACGATGACGTCCACGAATTCCCGCATGGTGATCAACTCGCCCACGGCGGCGCGGTCGGTGGTGTCGATGACCTGCACGCATTCGGCGGGCAGGCCGGCGGCCTGGAGCCCCTCCTGGACCAGGGCGGCGATGGCCCGGTTGGAGCGGATGGCCTCCGAGCCGCCGCGCAGGATGGCAGCATTGCCGGATTTCAGGCAGAGGGCGGCGGCATCCGCCGTCACGTTCGGCCGTGCCTCGTAGATGATGCCGATGACGCCCAGGGGCACGCGCATCTTGCCCACCTGGATGCCGGAGGGGCGGTACTTGATGTCGGTCATCTCGCCGATGGGGTCGGGCAGTTTGGCCACCTGCTCGACGCCTTCGGCCATGGCCTCGACCCCCTTCTCGGAGAGGGTCAGACGGTCGAGCAGGGCGGCTTCCAGGCCGGCGGCGCGGGCGGCAGCCAGGTCTTCCTGGTTGGCGGCGACGAGGGCCGCCTTGTCGCGGCGGATGGCGGCGGCGATGGCGGCGAGGGCGGCGTTCTTTTCGGCGGTGCTGGCCATGGCCAGGCGGCGGGAGGCGGCGCGGGCGCGGGTGCCCACGTTCAGCATGTATTCCTTGATGTCCATGAAAGCATTCATCGGCAAGACAAAGGAAGATTATAGCGAGTCAATTGGATGGAACTTCCGGGAGACGGTAAACTCTTACCCGCAACGATAACAGGGTAATCCTTCGAGGGTACGATGGCGGACAAATTGATCCTGCCGGCCGAGGTCAAGGTTTGTGCAACATGCAGCTACTGGGACGGCGAGCGCCAGGTGGACGGGGAAGTGAGAGTGGTGGTGGTTTCCAGCGAGTGCCACGGCGAATGCCTGGTGCAGGAAACCAAGAAGCCGGGGCTCCACGACGTGCGCCAGGAATGCTCCTGCATCTGGGAAGATCTGGGCCCGGATGACACCGAGCCCCTGGCCGACGACAAGGCGGCCTAGCTTCCCCCGGCGCAGGCGGTCCGGGCCGGCTTAGGCTTTGCCGGCCAGGCTCAGCCCCAGGCGCAGGAACTCGTCCCACACGTCGCCGCGGCCGATGCCCTTGGCCAGGAGGTCGATGCGGGCGGCGTGGCGCAAGGCCCCGGCCAGCGTTGCCGACGAGAAGCGCGGCAGCGCCTTCCGGATGGCCGCCTGGCGCGGCCCCCATATCTTCGCTTCCCGCATTGCCATGTCCAGGGGCCGCCCGGCGTCGAGTCCGGCCCGCAGCGTCGCCAGCGCCCGGATTTCCTCGCTCATGGCCCATAGCACCAGGGGCGGCGCTTCGCCTTCCTGGCGCAGGCCTTCCAGGGTCCGGGTCAGGCGGGCGACATCGCCCGCCACCAGGGCCTCCCGCAGGCTGTCGATGTCGTAGCGGGCGACGTTGAGCACGGCGTCGCGCACCTGCTCCAGGGAAAGGGCGCCGGCCGGGTAGAGGAGGCCGAGCTTCTGGATTTCCTGGTGGGCGGCGAGCAGGTTGCCTTCGACCCGGTCGGCGATGAAGCGCAGGGCCTCCGCGTCGGCGCTCTGCTGCTGGCGGCGCAGCCGGCCGGCGATCCAGCCCGGCAGTTCGGGGAGCGGCGGGGCCATGAGCTTGATCGCCACCCCGGCCTGGGTGAGGGCGGTGAACCAGGCAGCCTTTTCCTCCTTCCAGTCCAGTTCCGGCAGGGTGACGAGCAGCATGGTGTCCGGGGACAGGTTGCCGCACCACGCCTGCAGGGCGGCGCCGCCCTCGCGGCCCGGCTTGCCGCCGGGAATGCGCAGGTCGATCAGCTTCCTGTCGCCGAAGAGGGAAAGATTGCCGCCGGCGGCCAGCAACTGCCCCCAGTCGAAGCCGGGCAGGACGGTGAGCACCTCGCGCTCCGTGTAGCCCTGGGCGCGGGCCTTGGCGCGGATGGCGTCGGCCGCCTCCAGCACCAGCAGCGGCTCGTCGCCGTAGAGCACGTAGAGCGGGCGCAGTTCCCGTTCCAGGTGCCCGGGGAGTTGCTCGCCCTTGAGCAGCATCAGCCCTCTTCTTTGGCCGGGTCTATCGGCTTGACGATGGAGAGCCGGCGCAGGATCTGGTTGACCAGGTCGCTGGTGATGTCGCGCCAGAGCAGGGCTTCCTCCTGCTCCTTGGCCAGCACCACCGAGGCGTCGTAGGTGATGTCGCGGGAGATGACGATCTCGTTGGGCGGCACCAGCACCTGGCCCTTGGCGTCGACGATGCGGAAGCCGTAGGTGAGCTGCAGGCGGTATTCCTTCACCTGGCCCTTGGCGTTGAGGCTGAGGATGGCCTTGTGGCGGTTGTCGTAGAGCTGCTGGAAGATGGCCTCCGCCTCCTCCGGTGCCGTCGCCAGACGCGTGTCGGCCATGGAGCGGACGTAGCGCTTGAGCCAGATGCCCACCTCGGCGTTGTCCGGCAGGGCGACGTAGAAGCTGCCGTAGGGCAGCTTGCCGCTGGCGGTGCCGCGCAGGTGGAAACCGCAGCCGGCGACCAGGGCGGCGGCGAGGAGGGCGACCAGGAAGCGCTTCATCGGGTGGGCCTCAGACGACGATGTTGACCAGACGGCCCGGCACCACCACCACCTTCTTGGCCGGCTTGCCTTCCATGAACTTCACCGCGCCTTCGGAAACCAGGGCGGCGGCCTCGATGGCGGCCTTGTCGGCGTCGGCGGCGACGCGGATGGAGCCGCGGTGCTTGCCGTTCACCTGCACCACCAGCTCGATCTCGCTCTGCACCAGGGCCGCCGGGTCGGCCTTGGGGAAAGGCTGTTTGCCGGCGTCCTGCCCGGGCTTCAGCTCGCCGTAGAGGGCCTGGCCGATGTGCGGCACGATGGGGAAGAGCATGAGGACGATGCTCTCCAGCACCTCCTGGGCCAGGGTGCGGCCGGCGCCGTCGGCGAGGTCGCACTTGTCGTAGGCGTTGAGCAGTTCCATGACCGCCGCGATGGCGGTGTTGAACTGCTTGCGCCGGCCATAGTCGTCGGCCACCTTGCCCAGGGTCTGGTGCAGTTTGCGGCGGAGATCCGCCTGGGGGGCGGAAAGCCCGTCGTTGCCGGTGCAGGCGGCGACGAGGCCGGCCTGGAGGTGGTCGTAGACCGTCTTCCACAGGCGGCGCAGGAAGCGGAAGGCGCCTTCGACGCCGGCGTCGGACCATTCCAGGGACTGGTCCGGGGGCGAGGCGAACATGATGAACAGTCGTGCCGTGTCGGCGCCGTACTGGTCGATGAGGGCCTGGGGGTCCACGCCGTTGTTCTTCGACTTGGACATCTTCTCGGTGCCGCCGATGACCACCGGCGCGCCGTCCGCCTTCAAGGTGGCGCCCACCGGGCGGCTGCGCTCGTCGGTGACGACGTCCACATCGGCCGGGTTGATCCACAGCTTCTTGCCGCCTTCGCCCTCGCGGTAGAAGGTCGGCGCCACCACCATGCCCTGGGTGAGCAGGTTGGCGAAGGGCTCGTTGAGTTCGAGGCCGCCGAAAAGGCCGACGTCCCGCATCAGCTTGGTGAAAAAGCGCGAGTAGAGGAGATGCAGGATGGCGTGCTCGATGCCGCCGATGTACTGGTCGATGCCGCCCTTGCACCAGTAGGCGACGCGCTCGTCGACCATGGCCGTGGCGTTGTCGGGGCAGCAATAGCGCAGGAAGTACCAGGACGACTCGACGAAGGTGTCCATGGTGTCGGTTTCCCGCTTGGCCGCACCGCCGCACTTCGGGCAGGTGGTCTCGTAGAACTCGGGCATGCGGGCCAGGGGCGAGCCGGCGCCGGTGATTTCGACGTTCTCCGGCAGCACCACCGGCAACTGGTCGTCGGGCACCGGCACGACGCCGCAGGTCGGGCAGTGGATGATGGGGATCGGGCAGCCCCAGTAGCGCTGGCGCGAGATGCCCCAGTCGCGCAGGCGGAACTGCACCTTCTTCTCGCCCAGGCCCTTGGCGGCGAGGTCGGCGGCGATGGCATCCACCGCGGCTTCGTAGGCCAGGCCGTCGTATTTGCCGGAATTGACGCAGACGCCACGGCTCTTGTCGCCGTACCATTCCTGCCAGCCGTCCAGGCTGAAGGTTTCGCCGGCGGCGGCGATCACCTGCTTGATGGCCAGGCCGTACTTCTTGGCGAAGGCGAAGTCGCGCTCGTCGTGGGCCGGCACGGCCATGACGGCGCCTTCGCCGTAGCCCATCAGCACGTAGTTGCCGACCCAGACCTCGACCTTGTCGCCGGTAAGCGGATGGTCGACCCAGATGCCGGTGGGCATGCCCTTCTTTTCCATGGTGGCGAGGTCGGCCTCGGCGACGCCGCCCTGCTTGCATTCCTCGATGAAGGCGGCCAGGGCCGGATTGTCCCGGGCGGCGCGGGTGGCCAGGGGATGCTCGGCGGCGACGGCGCAGAAGGTGACGCCCATGATGGTGTCGGCCCGGGTGGTGAACACCCACAGCTTGTCCTGCTGGCCGTCCAGTTCGTAGGGGAAGGCGAAGCGCACGCCGGTGCTCTTGCCGATCCAGTTCTTCTGCATCAGGCGCACCTGCTCGGGCCAGCCGGGCAGGTTGTCCAGCTCGGCGAGCAGTTCCTCGGCGTAGGCGGTGATCTTCATGTAGTACATGGGGATCTCGCGCTTCTCGACCAGGGCGCCGGAGCGCCAGCCGCGGCCGTCGATGACCTGCTCGTTGGCCAGCACGGTGTGATCCACCGGATCCCAGTTCACCGTGCCCAGCTTCTTGTAGATCAGGCCCTTCTCGTAAAGGCGGGTGAACAGCCACTGCTCCCAGCGGTAGTACTGGGGCGTGCAGGTGGCCAGTTCCCGCTCCCAGTCGATGGCGAAGCCCAGGGACTGGAGCTGCTTCCTCATGTAGTCGATGTTGGAATAGGTCCACCCGGCCGGCGGCACGTTGTTCTGCAAGGCGGCGTTCTCGGCCGGCATGCCGAAGGCGTCCCAGCCCATGGGCTGCAGGACGTTGTAGCCCTGCATGGCGTGGAAGCGGGAGAGCACGTCGCCGATGGTGTAGTTCCGCACGTGGCCCATGTGCAGTTTCCCCGACGGGTAGGGGAACATGGAAAGGCAGTAGTACTTGGGGCGGGTGGTGTCTTCGACGGCGCGGGCGGCGGCGGTCTTGACCCAGTGTTCCTGGGCGGCGCGCTCGATGGCTGCCGGTTGGTATTTGTCCTGCATGGCCGGGGGCGGAAAAGTGTCTGGAAAAACCGCGAATTATACGCGGTTCGCCGGCACTTTCCGGCACCAGCTGGGGAGTGCGTCAGCCCTTGGGGTCGGGCACGAAGCCGCCGGGGAAGGGGTTGGGGCGGCCGTAGGCGGGGATGGTAGGGATGATCCCCCGGGCCACCAGGTTGGCGCGGCTGTCGTAGTAGATGGCGATGACTTCGCCGGGCTGTTCGCTGGCCCGGCGGAATTCGGTGAATTCGCTGCGGGCGGCGATGCGCTCGCCGTGGCCGGTGCCCAGGCGGTTCTCGGCCGCCGGGGCCTGGGCGGCCTTGGCCTCGCTGCGGGCAGCGCCGGCTGCGGGGGCGGCGTCCGCCGCTTCAGCCTTCTCGCGGGAAGCCAGCGGGGCGGGCAGAAGGACAGGCCGGGGCGGCTCCACTTCGCGGAAGACGGCGACGCCGATGACGCCCACGTTGCGCGGCCGGTCGGTACGGCCGGCGTAGCTGTCGGCCACGGAGGTGAAATAGAAGGCGGCCACTTCGTCCTGGCTCTTGCGCCAGCCGGCGATGTCGGCGGCCTGGCCGGGGCTGAGCACGTAGCCGGTCTGGCTGGCGGCGGCCGTCTCGCCGCTGACGGCATTGACGCCGTCTACCGAAAGCACCGTCAGCACACGGCCGCCGGACTTGTTGACGAGATTCACGGCGTAGCGGTTGCCGGGCGTGCCTGCCACGTAGAGGCGCCCGTGGTGGCGGTAGGTTTCCAGGGTCTGGCCCGTGCTGCGGTCGATGATCTGGACGTCTACCAGGGAGCCGGCGCGGGCGGGGGTGACGAGGCTGGCGACGAGGGCCAGGAGGGCGAGGAGGGTTTTCATGGCGGTCTCCGATCGGGTTGAGGTGATCGGGTAAACGCCGGTTTTCCCGTAATGGGGTTACGGGGTCAGCGAGGGGGACGCCGAGCGCCCTGAAAATGGCGCGGGGCGGTGCATTCCGGGCTTCGACGAGCTCAACCCGAACGGCGGCGGGCTAGCCACGGTCAGCGCAAGTCTTCCGGCAGCGGGTAATCCGGGAAGGCGGCGCGGAATTCCCGGAGCCGGCGCTCGGCTTCCTGGGTGGCGCCCTGGCGGCGCAGGGTGCGGATTTCCTCGATCCAGGCGGTGAGGTCGGGGGCGGCCTTCTCCCGTTTGGCGGCGGCCCGGTCGGCGGCAGCCGGGGCCGGGGCGGCGAGGGCCTTGCGTTCCTCGCGTAACTCGCCGGCGGCGCTTTCCGCCGAACGCCCAGGGGCTGGCGATGGCGCCGCCTGGTTAGTGGCGGGGGCGGTGGGCACTGGTGGCGGTGCCGCGGTCCCTGCTGCGGCGCTGGCGTCGCTCGCCGGCGGCGGCGATGGGTCCTTGCGCATCGTCGGGCGGACGGACTCCCTTTCACCGGCGGACCGGGCCGCCGGGGCGGGCGTTTTCGCTGCCGGGGCCTCCGCTTCGGCGGGCGGGACGGACACTGCCGCCGGGGCCGGCGGTGGCGCGCCGGGCGGGTTGCGCTCCATGGTCAGGGTGAGCATGACGGTCAGCATCACGGTGGCGGCCAAGGCGACCGGCACCTGCAGGCGGCGCCACCAGGGCTGCCGCGGAGGCCGGGCCGCCTGCCGGGCGGCGGCGAGGATGGAAGCATCCAGGGCCGGCGGCGGTTCCGCGGCACTGCCCTGGCGATACAGGCGGGAGAGGTCGGGGTCCCGGGGGAGGTCGTCGGGCTCGGTCATAGGAGATCCTCCAGGGAGTGGCGCAGCCTGCCCAGGGCGTAGCGCAGGCGGCTCTTCACCGTTTCCCGGCCGGTGCCGGTGGCACGGGCGATCTCCTCCAGGCTGAGGCCGCCTTCCTCGGCCAGCAGGAAGGCCTCCCGCTGGGGGGCGGGGAGGGCGTCGAGGGCGGCGGCCAGGCGTTCGGCAGTGTCGCGGCGTTCGGCCATACGGGCCGGGTTGGCATCGGCGGCGGCAGGCAGGCAGTCCGGGTCGGCATCGTCATCGTAGGCGGCCAGGGCATCCTGGCCGAGCTGGCGGTAATGGTCGACGAGGCGGTGGTGGGCGATGCGGAAAAGCCAGGTGGAGAACTTGGCCAGGGGTTCGTAGTCGGCCCGGGCGCGGATGACCCTGAGCCAGACGTCCTGGTAAAGCTCCTCGGCCAGGCGCGGGTTGCCGCACTGGTGGGCGAGATGGCGGTAGAGGCGGCTGCGGTAGCGGGCGTAGAGACTGTCGAAGGCGCCTGCGTCGCCGTCCCGGTAGGCCAGCATGAGGCGTTCGTCGCTCAGTTCGTCGTGCATGCCGGGAGTCTAACCGGCATGCGGTCAAAAGCAAGCCAGGGAATGGCGACCCGCCACCCTCCGGCGGGAGGGGCGCGGCGCGGTCAGGACCGCGGCGGGCGGGTCAGGCGGCTTTTTTTGGCCGGACCATGTTCTCCCAGGTGTTTTGCCAGAAACGATAGGCGTTCTGGGCGGCCATGAGGGAGAGGAGGGACATGCGGGTCTGGTGATGCCACATCCAGGACATGCGAGGCGCAGGCTGCAACCCGTAGCGCGGAGAGCCGCCCGCCTCGTCTTCGACCAGACAGAGGAAACGCTCGACGGCCAGGCCCCAGTATTCGGACCCTTCGGCCTTGCCGGTGAGGAATTCCGCCTCCCCGAGGGCGCGGCGCCAGAGCTTGAGCGCCAGCTCATCGCTGATGCCCGCGCGCCTGGCGACCCAGGGCAGTATCTTTGGTGCTTTCATGCTGTTACTCCTTTTGTGATCTTGTCGTGGCGGTAACCACTTGTCCTATTCGACGCCTTGTGGGCGAAAAAGTTTTGTGCGCTGCAACATAATTTTAGTCCAGTGTATATTGCTGGACCGTGAAAAAGTTAGTAAATCCCTTCTATTTCCGTGCCGCCTTGTCGCAAATCTACAACTTTAGTAATAGTGATCGCTCGTTGCCGGCCCGTAATTGACCCATGTCAGATCTGCTGAAAAACCTGAATCCGCCGCAACTTCAGGCGGTTACGCTGCCGCCGGTGCACGCCCTCATCCTCGCCGGCGCCGGCAGCGGCAAGACCCGGGTGCTGACCACCCGCATCGCCTGGCTCATCTCCACCAATCAGGTCGGCCCCCATGGCATCCTGGCCGTCACCTTTACCAACAAGGCGGCCCGGGAGATGACCACCCGCCTGTCCGCCCTGGTGCCCATCAACACGCGGGGCATGTGGATCGGCACCTTCCACGGCCTGTGCAACCGCCTGCTGCGGGCGCACCACCGGGAGGCCGGGCTGCCCCAGACCTTCCAGATCCTCGATTCCGCCGACCAGCTGGCGGCGGTGAAGCGGCTGCTGAAGAACCTCAACGTAGATGACGAGAAGTATCCGCCGCGGGAGCTCTGCCATTTCATCAACGCCCATAAGGAGCAGGGCATCCGGGCCGCCCAGGCCGAGGCGTACGACACCTGGACCCAGCGCCGGGTCGAGCTTTACGCCGAGTACGAAGCCCAGTGCAACCGCGAGGGGGTCGTCGACTTCGCCGAACTGTTGCTGCGCTGCCACGAATTGCTGCGGCGCAACGAACCCCTGCGCTCCCATTACCAGGAACGCTTCCGCCACATCCTGGTGGACGAGTTCCAGGACACCAACCGCCTGCAGTACGCCTGGCTCAAGCTCCTGGCCGGCGGCGGCGCCCGTCTTTTCGCGGTGGGCGACGACGACCAGAGCATCTACGCCTTCCGCGGCGCCGACGTGGGCAACATGCGGGAATTCGAGCGGGACTACGCCGGCGCCAACGTCATCCGCCTGGAGCAGAATTACCGCTCCCACGGCAACATCCTGGCCGCCGCCAACGCCATCATCAAGCACAACCGGGAACGCCTGGGCAAGAACCTGTGGACCGACGCCGGCGCCGGCGAGCCGATCCGCGCCTTCGAGGCCTGGTCGGATCTGGACGAAGCCCGCTTCGTCATCGAGGAAATCCGCGAACTTATCCGCGACGGCGTCCCCCGGGACCAGATCGCCCTCCTCTACCGTTCCAACGCCCAGTCCCGGGTGCTGGAACACGAATTGTTCACCCGCGGCGTGCCTTACCGGGTCTATGGCGGCCTGCGCTTCTTCGAGCGCCAGGAGGTGAAACACGCCTTGGCCTACCTGCGCCTCATCGCCAACCCGGACGACGACACCGCCTTCCTGCGGGTGGTCAATTTCCCGGCCCGGGGCATCGGCGCCCGCAGCCTGGAAAACCTCCAGGCCGCCGCCCACCAGACCCGCAGCAGCCTGTACAACGCCGCCGCTTCCCTCTCCGGCCGGGCGGGGCAGACGGTGGGTGCCTTCGTCGCCCTCGTCGAAACCCTGCGCCGGGAGACGGCCAACTTGCCGCTGCCGGAAATGGTCGAGCATGTGGTGGAGAAGAGCGGCCTCGCCCAGCACTACCGTACCGAGAAGGAAGGCCAGGAGCGCCTGGAGAACCTCGACGAACTCATCAACGCCGCCGCCACCTTCGTGGACGACGAGGGGGCCATCGGCGAAGCCGGCGCCCTGGTCTCCTTTCTCACCCACGCCTCCCTGGAGGCGGGCGAACACCAGGCGGGCGAAGGCCAGGAGGCGGTGCAGTTGATGTCGGTTCACGCCGCCAAGGGCCTGGAATTCGACGTGGTCTTCATCACCGGCCTGGAGCAGGGCCTCTTCCCCCACGAAAACGCCATCGCCGACGGCCGCGACGGCCTGGAGGAGGAGCGCCGCCTGATGTACGTGGCGGTGACCCGGGCCCGCCAGCGCCTTTACCTCTCCTGCGCCCAGACCCGCATGCTGCACGGCCAGACCCGCTACTGCGTGCCCTCGTCCTTCCTCGACGAAATCCCGGCGGAACTGCTGCTCAAGCTCAACCGGGCGCCGGCGGCCGCCGCCGAGCCGACGCGATCCGCCTACGCCACGGCGCCGGCGATCCCCGGCGGCCTGCACATCGGCCAGACGGTGGAACACGCCAAGTTCGGCCTGGGCGTCATCGTCGCCACCGAAGGGCGCGGCGCGGACGCCCGGGTGCAAGTCAATTTCGGCGGCGCCGGCATGAAGTGGCTGGCCCTGGAGTACGCCAAGCTGACGCCGGTATGAGGGCGTAGCCGGCCATGCGCCCGGAATGGGCGCTGGTAAGATGCGTCTTTTCAGGCTGAGCGTGGCGCAAGGAAAGGGGAGGCGGAATGGATTGGGGAATATTGTCGCGGTGGGCGGTGCGTGCCTTTTTCGCCCTGTTCGTTGCCGTCGCCCACGGCCAGGAGCCTGCGGCCAGCCCGGCCGGGATACGGGAAATGGCCACCACCGACGCCCAGCGGGCGCGGGCGCTGCTGGCCCGCGCCGTGGCGCATTTCCGCGAGCGGGGCGACGAGGCCTTCACCGCCTTCAACGACCCCGCCCAATTCGTCGATGCTGAACTCTACGTCTATGTACTCGGTACCGACGGCACCTTCCTCGCCAGCGGCGGTTCTTCCTCCGCCCTCATCGGCCGCCAGGTGAAGAACATGCGTGACGCCTTCGGCACCCCCTTCTTCTACGACATGCTGGAAAAGGCCAAGGCGAGCGACACCGGCACCGTCGAATACCGCTGGCTCAACCGTTTGCACCACCGGCCGGAACGCAAGATCGCCTACTTCCACAAGGTCGGCAAGCGCATCCTGGCGGTGGGCTACTACATCCCCCGCGCCTCCGCCGAGCAGGCCGCCGCTCTCCTGGAGCGCGCCGTGGCCGCCGTCAAGGCCGACCCGGCCAAGGCCATCGCCGCCTTCAACGACTTGAACGGCGGCTACATCGAAGACGACCTCTATGTCTTCGTCGTCGACCTGAACGACGGCAGATTCAAGGCCCACGGCGTCTCGCCGCGCCTGGTGAACAGCGACGGCTTCACCCTCACCGACCCCAACGGCAAACCCATCATCCGGCAGATGGCCGACGCCCTCAAGGCCGGCGACCGCGGCGAACTGGACTACGCCTGGCGCAACCCGGTGACGCGCAAGGTCGAGGAAAAGCACACCCGCTTCCGCAAGGTGGGCGATCTGCTGGTGGCGGTGGGGTATTACACGCGGTAGGGGCAGCTGGGCCCTTGAATGCATAAGGCATAATGCCAAGTTCTTGCATCTCGCAGACCGATTCGCCAACGACGGTGAGCGAACCGGTTGGCCCCAAGGGAGAATAAACATGGCAAAAATCGACGTGAAGGGCACCTCAATCACGGTCTATTCCGAGGGCGACAAGGATTTCATTTCGCTGACGGACATGCTCAAGGCCAAGGACGGGGATTTCTTCATCTCCGACTGGCTGCGCAATCGCAACACCGTGGAATTCCTGGGCATCTGGGAGCAGGTGCACAACCCGGGTTTTAATTATGGCGGATTCGCCGCAATTACGAGTCAGGCCGGGCTCAACAACTACAAGCTCAGCGTCAAGGAGTGGGTGGCCCAGACCAATGCCATCGGGCTGGTGGCCAAGGCCGGGCGCTACGGCGGCACCTATGCCCACAAGGACATCGCCTTCGAGTTCGGCATGTGGATCAGCGCCGAATTCAAAATCTACCTGATCAAGGAATTCCAGCGCCTGAAGGAGACGGAACACCAGCAACTGGGCTGGGACATCCGCCGCAATCTGGCCAAGATCAACTACCGCATCCACACCGATGCCATCAAGGCCAATCTGATTCCGCCCCAGCTGACGTCGCAGCAGACCAACCTCATCTACGCCAGCGAGGCGGATTTGCTGAACATGGCGCTGTTCGGCAAAACCGCGAAACAGTGGCGCGACGAAAACCCCAGCAGCAAGGGCAACGTCCGCGACGACGCCAATGCCGCGCAACTGGTTTGCCTGGCAAACCTGGAAACGCTGAACGCCCATTTCATCCATCAGGGGCTGGCACAGGCCGAACGGCTGAAGCTGCTGAACCAGACCGCTATTCAGCAAATGAAACTGCTGTTGGCGGATGCGGGAGCACGGCGACTGGAAAGGAAATAGCCATGGATATCTCAGGGCTTGGCTCGTTTTCTGTAAAATTCCACGCTGTATCGCTCTCGTTGTTGATCATGTCGACGTTGGCTAAGGCCGATGATTTGACCTTCGTGTCCGTCGAGAGGTATCGGGAGATACAAAAGACAGCTCCAGAGATCGCTGAGGCGTATATGTCTGGGGTGGCGATTGCCTACTCTCTTAGCAATGCGATGTTAGAACGTGACAAGCGTCCGAGGCTTTATTGCCCACCTACCGATCAAGTCATCAGTGGAAAGCACCTTCTGAATCTGGTCGGTCCAATGTTGGATCCGGATCTGGGTATTAAAGGAGCAGATACAACATCAGTCGCTTCACTCGCGCTGGCCGCTTTAGCGAGTTTTTTCCCTTGCAAATGAGCGTTGCTAATGCCAACACTTCTAGCCGCCAAGTACATCGAGCGTCATGAAGATGACGACTTGCCTTCGTAGAAAGGCCGGAAGCGACTTCCTCCCCCATGGGAACTAGCCAGCCCCCGACCCCTCCCCCAAAGCCCTGAACCACCGCCTTACAAACCCTTTCAGTCGCCGTCCGCCGTTGGGCAGCAGGTAAGTTTCGATACGCCCGGCCAGCAGCTTGGCGACGGCGGTTTCGTCGGCGTTGGCGAGCTGGGGCTGGAGTTCCTGGGCGATGGGGCGGAAGGCGGCGACCAGGGCGGGGTCGAAATGGGTGCCGGACCAGCGGTCCAGCCAGTCCAGGGCGGCGTCGCAGGGCCAGGGTTCCTTGTAGGGGCGGCGGGAGGTGAGGGCGTCGAAGACATCCACCACCGCGAAGATGCGGGCGTTGAGGGGGATTTCCTCGCCCTTCAGGCCCTTCAGGTAGCCGCTGCCGTCGTACCACTCGTGGTGATACTGGATGACGTCCCGGGCGGGCCGCAGCCAGGTGGATGAGGCGACGATTTCCACGCCCAGCGCCACGTGGTTGCGCATGGTGGCCATTTCGTCGGCGGACAGTTCGGCGGGCTTGAGCAGGATGCCGTCGCCGATGCCGATCTTGCCGACGTCGTGGAGGAAGGCGCCGAGCATGAGGGCGCGCATGGCTTCGCCCTGGACGCCGACGGCTTCGCCCAGGCTGCAGGCGTAGAGGGTGACCCGGTAGTTGTGGGCGTTGGTGTCGGAGTCCCGCTTGGCGATGGCGGCGCCGAGGACCGAGGCCATTTCCAGGTTGCCCCGCAGGATTTCCCGGGAGGCCCGGTAGAGGCGGCGATTGAGGACGATGACCACGGGGTAGAGGGCGACGGCGGTGACCAGGACGGCGGCCAGGACCGCCAGCAAGGTGCGCCAGAGGTCGGCGTGGAGGGCGGCGAGGGTGGCCTGGTCAACGACATAGACGCCCTCGAAGTAGCCGGCGCTGTCAACGGCCTGGCCAACCAGGGGAACAACGACGCGGACCAGGGTGCTGCCGTCCAGGCGTACCGTCCTGACATGGGGGCGGGCGTCGTGGGGCAGCGGGCGGGCCTGGCCGTCGAAGGCGGCGCCGATGGCCTCGGAGCCCGGCTGCACGGCGCGGGCGATGGTTTGGCCGGCGGCGTCCTGGACGTCCACCACCGCGAACCCCCGCTGGATGAAGTCTTCGGCATGGGCGGCCAGGTCGGCTGGGCTGTGAGGGGTGCCGTCGGGGCGCGCGGGGGTGAAGCGACTGGCTTTCGCCACCGCCAGGTCGATGACGGTCTGGTCGATCTTGCGGATTTCCAGGAGATAGGTGAGGCCGCCGCCGGCCAGCGACAGCATGAGCCAGACCAGGAAGACGCGGGGCAGCACGGTGCGGTGGATCGGATTCATGCTGAAATGATACGCTCCGACCCCCGGGCCGGCGCGGCAGCCCGTCCCGGAACGCTCCTGCGGTGGATTTGCCCTGCCTGCCGGTGATAATCTCGAACCTTTCGTTTGCAGGTCGTTCTGCGGGAGAAGCGCCATGACCCATGCCATCCGTATTCACGCCGTCGGCGGTCCGGAAGTCCTGTCCTGGGAGCCTGTGAATGTTTCTCCGCCGGCCGCCGGCGAGGCCCAGGTGCGGCACGCCGCCGTCGGCCTCAATTTCATCGACGTCTATCACCGCACCGGCCTCTACCCCCTGCCGCTGCCCAGCGGCATCGGGTTGGAGGGGGCCGGCGAGGTGGTGGCCGTGGGCGAGGGCGTGGGCGAGGTCAGGGTCGGCGACCGGGTGGCCTATGCCGGCGGGCCCATCGGCGCCTATGCCCAGGTGCGCAATCTTCCAGCTCACCGGCTGCTGCGGCTGCCGGACGCCATTTCCTTCGACACCGGCGCGGCGATGATGCTGCAGGGCCTCACTGCGGCCTACCTGCTGCGCCGCACCTACCGGGTGCAGGCCGGGGACGCCGTGCTCATCCACGCCGCCGCCGGCGGCGTCGGCCTCATCGCCTGCCAGTGGGCCAAGGCCCTGGGGGCCACGGTGATCGGTACCGTCGGCTCCGACGCCAAGGGCGACATCGCCCGTGTCCACGGTTGCGACCATGTCATCAACTACAGCCGCGAGAACTTCACCGCCCGGGTGCGGGAGATTACCGGCGGCGAGGGCGTCGCCGTGGTCTATGACGGCGTCGGCAAGGATACTTTCATGGGCTCCCTGGACAGCCTGCGGCCCATGGGCATGATGGTCGCCTACGGCAACGCCTCGGGGCCGGTGCCGCCCGTGGACCTGCTGCTGCTTTCCCAGAAGGGCTCCCTCTTCGTCACCCGGCCGACCCTCATGACCTATACCGCCAGGCGTGCCGATCTGGAGGAGTTCGGCCGGGAGCTGTTCGCCGTGGTCGAGTCGGGCAAGGTGCGCATCGACATCAACCAGCGCTACGCCCTCGCCGACGCCGCCCAGGCCCACCGGGACCTGGAGGCCCGCAAGACCACCGGTTCCACGATTTTCCTGCCCTGAGCGATGATGGCGAAGATCAAGGCCGGCCTCCTTTCCCTGCGCGATCTCCTGGCCACGGCCTGGTGGATCATCCTCATCGCCGGCATCGGCTTCGTCGTCGCCTACCAGTTCGTGCAGCCGGCGCCGCCGTCGCGCATCGTCATCACCACCGGCGGCGAGTCCGGGGCCTACTACCAGTTCGCCAAGCGCTACGCCGCCATCCTGGCCCGGGACGGCATCACCCTGGAGGTGAAGGCTTCCGCCGGTTCGCTCCAGAACCTGGAGCGGCTGAAGGCCGACGAGGCCCAGGTGGCCTTCGTCCAGGGCGGCGTGGTGCCGCCGCGGACCAACGACGAGGTCGACGATTCCGGGCTCCTTTCCCTGGGCAGCCTGTTTTACGAGCCGGTGTGGGTCTTCTACCGGGGCAGCGCCCCCCTGACCCGGCTCACCGACCTGAAGGGCAAGCGCATCGCCATCGGCCAGGAGGGCTCCGGGGTGCGCCAGCTCGCCCAGCAGCTCCTGGAGGCCAACGAGATTGCAGCCGGCGAGCACCTGGTGCCCCTCTCCGGCCTCAAGGCTGCCGAAGAACTGCAGCAGGGGCGCATCGACGCCGCCTTCATCATCGCCGCGGAGAATGCCCCGGTGGTGCAGGTGCTGCTGCGCTCCCCCGGCGTCAAGGTGATGAGCTTCGCCCAGGCCGGCGCCTACCAGCGGCGCTTCCCCTTCCTCACCAAGCTCACTTTCCCGCAGGGGGTGGCGGACCTGGTGCGCGACTTTCCGCCCCAGGACATCAAGCTCCTGGCGCCCACCGCCAACCTCGTCGTCCGCGACGACCTCCATCCCGCCCTGCAGAGCCTGCTCCTGCAGGCGGCCAGCGAGGTGCACGGCAAGTCCGGCTTCTTCCAGGACGCCGGCGAATTCCCCGCCTACATGGACCAGATGCTGCCCCTCTCCCCCGAGGCCGCCCGCTACCTGAAATCCGGTCCCCCCTTCCTCCAGCGCTACCTGCCCTTCTGGCTGGCGGTGCTGGTCGATCGCCTGATCGTCATGCTGGTGCCGGTGATCGCCCTGCTCATCCCGCTGCTCAAGGTGGCGCCCGCCATCTACACCTGGCGCGTGCGCTCCAAGGTATTCCGCTGCTACGGCGAGCTGAAGTTCCTGGAGGACGACCTCAAGCACCATTTCGACCCGGCCCGCCTGGGGGACTACCGGGACCGCCTCGATGCCCTCGACGAGGAGGCCAGCCAGCTCCACGTGCCCCTGGGCTTCACCGACCTGGTCTATACCCTGCGCGAGCATGTCAATCTGGTGCGCGGCATCCTCGCCAAGCGGGAGGCCCAGGCATGAAGGCCTTCCTTGTCGCCAACCCCAAGGGGGGCTCGGGCAAATCCACCCTGGCCACCAACCTGGCGGGCTATTTCGCCAACCGCAACCGGGACGTCATGCTGGGGGACGTGGACCGCCAGCAGTCCTCCCGGGAATGGCTGGGGATGCGGCCTTTCGAGGCGGCGCCCATCGCCACCTGGGAAATCGGTCCGGACGACATCGCCCGGCCGCCCAAGGGCACCACCCACGCCGTCCTCGACACCCCGGCCGGCCTCGCCGGCAAGCTGCTGGAGCGGGTGCTCAAGGTATCGTCCCGCATCCTTGTGCCGGTGCAGCCCTCCCTCTTCGACATGCAGGCCACCCGCCACTTCCTGCAGGCCCTGCTGGCGGAAAAGGCGGTGAAAAAGGGCAAGGCCGACGTGGCCCTGATCGGCATGCGGGTCGATGCCCGCACCCGCGCCGCCGGCGAACTGGAGCGCTTCTTCGCCACCCTGGAGCTGCCCGTCCTGGCCTACCTGCGGGACACCCAGGTCTATGTGCAGGCCGCCGCCTCCGGGCTGACCATCTTCGACCTGCCGCCGTCCCGGGCCGAGCGGGATGTGGAGCAGTGGCAGGCCATCGTCGACTGGGTGGAGGACGACGCCTGAATCCGGCCCTGCTATAGTGGGAAAAACAACGAAGAGGAGGGGGCGCCATGTCGATCAATACTTCGCTGTCGGACCTGCAGGTGGTGGTCGTCGAGCCGTCGTCCATGCAGGCCCACCTGGTGGAACGCATGCTGGCCAAGCTCGGCGTCGGCAAGGTCCTGCGCGTCGCTTCCGGCGCCGACGCCCTGGCCAGCCTGTGCGGGCTGGGCGAGGGGGCCGTGGTCGTCAGCAGCCTCTACCTGCCCGACATGGCGGGCACCGAACTGGTGGGCGCCATGCGTGCCGACAAGGGGCTGGAGGACGTGCCCTTCATCCTCGTTTCCAGCGAGACGCGGCCCCAGGTGCTCGATCCCGTGCGCCAGTCGGGCGCCTGCAGCATCGTCGCCAAGCCCTTCACCGCCGAACAGTTGGCCCGCGCCCTTTACGCCGCCGCCGACTACCTGACCCCGCCCACCGACCTGGACATCGCCGAGGTGGAGCAGTTGCGCGTCCTGCTGGTGGACGACAGCTATGCCTCCCGCCACCATCTGCGCCGGCTGCTGGAAGAACTCAACATCGATCGCATCACCGAGGCCGTCAACGGCCGCGAGGCGGTGCAATGCCTGCAGACCACCATGGTGGATCTGGTCATCACCGACTACAACATGCCGGAAATGGACGGCCGGGAACTGACCGAATACATCCGCAACCAGAGCTGGCAGAACACGGTGCCGATCCTGATGATCACCAGCGAGCAGAACCAGGGGCGCCTGGCCGCCGTGGAAAAGGCCGGCGTCTCGGCCATCTGCGACAAGCCCTTCGACGCCACGAGCATCCGTCAGCTCATAGTCGACGCCGTGTCCCGCTGACTGCGGCGCACCAGACGGACCACCGCCAGGCCCACCAGCAGCGGGTCGAAGCAGGCATTCCACAGGTTGTCGAAAAGGCCGAGGGCGTAGGCCGCCAGATCCCCGCCGATGAGGATCAGCCAGGCCGCCTGCCGGCGCCGGGCGAGCCATAGCCCCAGCGGCACCAGGGCCGCCAGCAGGGGCAGGGGGCGGTAGCCCAGGGCGAAGGGGTCCACGGGCCCCAACCCCAGGGCGAGGGGGTAGAAGACGGCGGCGAAGGCGGCCAGCGCCAGCGCCGGCCCCCGGCCGGCGAACGGCGCTCTTTCCGGCGCTAGCAGGCGCAGCAGGGCCAGTTGGCACAGGGTGAAGGAAGGCGCCCCCAGGATGCCGTGCAGCCAGGGCGCCAGGGTGGGCAGGGTGACCAGCGCCACGACGGCCCCCAGCCCCCGCCGATGCCGCCAGGGCAGCAGCGTCGCCGCGGCGCCGATGATCAGCGCGCTGGCCGCCAGGCCGTACACCGCCGCCGGGGTCACGGCTTGCCCTCCGTCAGCCAGGCTTCGCCGAAAACCACGTGGCGGATGCCCTGGCGCTGCCAGGTATAGGCCAGGTGGATGCGGCCGGCGCGGTCCTGCAGCAGGGCCGGGTAGGAGAATTCCGCGCCCTTGTCGGCGCTCGCCTCCACCACCGGGCCCGGCTGCCAGTGGCGCCCCTCGTCGGCGGAAACGAAGAGCTGCAGGACATTGCGGTCCTTGCCCGGGTTCGCCGCCAGCAGCAGCCTGCCGCCGGCCAGGCGCAGCAGGGCGACGGAGGCGTTGGGGTTGGCGACGGGCAGCGCCGGCAAGGCCTGCCAGTGGCCGCCGCCGTCGGCGGTGGCGGCC
>JRYJ01006886.1_pt1 | contig 20615 bp, 18 predicted proteins | sample 235371 | NCBI WGS metagenome assembly JRYJ01 (sample SAMN03074219, study PRJNA261477) | activated sludge metagenome | biome: Wastewater Treatment Plant; feature: Wastewater; material: Activated sludge; isolation source: activated biomass of a wastewater treatment plant treating hydrocarbon... ... | reverse complement strand
CGTCGTCCGCCTCAGCCTCGAACTCGGCGGCCACGCGCCGTTCATCGTCCTGCCGGACGCCGACCCGGAAGCGGTCGCGAAAGCCGCCGTCGCCGGCAAGTTCCGCAACAATGGACAGGTTTGCATCGCGCCCAGCCGGTTCTACGTTCACAAGGACGTGGAGCGACGCTTCACGGAGGCGGTTGTCGAATCCGCGCGAGCGTTGCGCGTCGGCAACGGATTGGAACCGGGAGTCGAAGTCGGACCGATGATCGAGGCATCGCGGCTCGAAGCCACGGCGGCTCTCATCGACGATGCCCGCGCCCACGGCGCGGCGATTCTCACCGGCGGCAGCCGATCGACTCGGTTCGACCACGGCTGGTTTTTCGAACCGACTGTTCTTACGGATGTCACGCCGGATTGCCGCATCCTCAACGAGGAACCGTTCGCGCCCGTCATGCCGCTACTGGATTTCGAGAGACTCGATGAGGTTATCGCCCAGGCGAACGCGACTCGATATGGACTCGCCGCATTCGCCTTCACCAATGATCTGACGGCGATGTGGAAGCTCGCCGAGGGACTGGAAGCCGGCNNGCCGCGACGCGGAGTCTTCGGAGCGGAGCGCGCCGCCCGCCTACATCGAAATCCCGACGAGCACGTCGTAACAGGCATGGGCGCCGACCGCGATGCCGAACCCGCGGAGCTGGTACAGGCCGGTGAAGAACAGCCCGGCCGTCGTGCGGAACAGGATGTTGTAACTGTCGACTGGTTCGCCGTGCGGTCCGATGTGATGCGCGGCGGCTAAGAGCAGGGCGGCGCCCACGGCCGCGGAGATCCCCGCCAGCCACCCCGGCGCACCCAGCGACCGCAGCACCACGAGCGACCCGCCGAACAGAATCATCCGAAAGATCAGTTCCTCATACACGCCCGCCCCGATGAAGGTCACGACTTGTCCGACCGCCGCGGCGTTGAGCACTGGCGGCACGATCACCGATACGCCGAGCCAGCCGAGCGCAGGTCCGAACGCCCGGCTGATGCCCCATAGCGCCAGCGCCGCGAAGACGCTCTCCACGGCCATGCCGAGGCAGATCGACGGCGTTTCGACCGGCGTCGAATCTCGATGCCGCAGGTACCAGCCAACGAGAATGCCGACGACGAGCGCCGGCACGGCAACAGGATGCGTGACGTACAGAGCCGACAGCCCGGCTCGGGCCCAGGTGTCCGCGCCGTTGCGCAGAGCCGCCGGATCGCTGCCGCCCAGGTACAGTACACCCAGTTCGTAGATCAGCAGCAGCGGAGCGAGAAACAAGAGACACGGCCCCGGGTGGCGCGTTGCTGGCCAATACGACTGAATCGCAGGTGTTTCGGCCAGCGCCACGATGCCAACCCGGTTGCACGTTCAAGGGATGTGCATCCAGTTTGATCCGTGCGGCGACAATTTCCAAGGTCGGATCGGCGAATGCTCGGGACTTGGACGCGTGGCGAGGCGCGATTGTCGGGGCTAGCGCGGATGAGCAGAAGGAGCGGATGGAACCAGAGTTTCACGCGAATGAACGCGAATGTCCAATAGCGGATTTGCCGGCTGATCCGCGACGATGGTCATTCCTTTGTGGTTGTTGATCCTATCCGACGCTCACGCCGCCCATTCCGGATAGCGAGCCGACAGGATTCGGCGGCGCTGCGCAGTCGGCACGGCCCGCACAACCGCCCAGCCGTCGCATTGGGCCAGGTCCAGCGTTTCCGGCCGGGGCAGGAATACCCCTTCCTCGTCGGTCAAGACCTGGACGATCGGCCGCGCCGGCGCGTGCAAGTCCGCGTGCGGAGGGTGGACCGCCACCACCCGCCCGATGCTCCCATTGCTGAGTTCGACGACTGTGCCGACCGGGTAAAACGCCAGTTCCAGCAGCCGCTCGGCGGCGGAGCGGTCGAGAGCGCCATGTTCGGCCAGGAGCAGCGTCTCCGTCAGCGCGGTGCGGGGATCAGCGGCGGCGCGGTGGGGACGCTGACAGGCCAGCGCGGCGTACACGTCCGCCACGGCGAGCCATCGAGCCGCCGGAGGAATCGCCGCGCCGACTAAACCGGCCGGGTAGCCGCTGCCATCCAGCCGCTCGTGATGATGAAGCACCGCGTCCGCGAGGCCGGGCAGGTCGCCCAGCGCCGTTTGGATTCGCTCCGCTCCCTGCTGCGCGTGTTGCTCGATTACCCGCTTCTGTTCGTCGGTCAAAGGTCCGGGATGGGCCATTATCTCCCGCGGGACGCTCAGCACGCCGACGTCGTGAATCAGAGCCGCGACAATCAGCCCCTCTATGATCGGCGCAATGTCGTCGTGGCCGCGGGCGATGCGAGCGAGCACGGCGGCGACGGTGAGACTGTGCGCGGCGACGTGCCGCAGAAGCCAACGCTCCTCGGCCGGGCTGCCCGGCATCAGGAATCGCAGCGGGCGCCCAATCCGGGCGTCCTGAATGATCTCCGCCGCGAGCGCCGCGAGCGGTTGCGGCGAAATGGCTCGGCCGGCGTGAATCGCATCCAACCAGTGGGCGAGATTGTCAATCCGCTCCGCATCCCGGCGGCGCTCCGCCCGAGCCCGGCTCAGCGCCTGAACGCGCTCGCCGATCGCCGCGAGGAAGCCCGAGAGTCCGCTGCACAACCGTAACTGGCTGCTGGGAGCGTTCGGGAAAGCCTGCACGAAACGGACGGCCGCTTCCACCATCGACACGGTTTGCTGAATGCCGAGAGCCAGCGGATCGTCGGTCTCGAACTCGATTGGGGACTCGTCGGTCAGCCGCCGCAGTTCAGCGATCATGTCCTGGCAGCGGCGCAGGAGTCGGCGCGCTCGACCGACGAGGCGATCCGGATGAATCGCTTCGTCGCCGGATGGCTCGGCGCCAATCTGGCGCATCGCGCGGTCGAGACGGTGTTGGGCTCGGGCGGCGGCGGCGACCTCAGCAGCGAGTTGCTCGGCGAGATTCGCGGCCTGCGATTCCTCGACGCTCGCCGCCGCGTCGCGCAGGATGCCCTGCGCCTGTTCCAGTCGCTGTCGCAACGCGGCTATGCGGGCCAACAGGCCCTGCGACTCGCTCATTCCGCCGCTCCCCCCGCGCGCGGACCGACAACCGAGCCGATCGATCGGCTTTCGATAACATCGGCTGCGCACGCTTGGCTGCTCCAGCGAAAGGCGGCTGTCCCGTTTGGGTAATCTGGGCAAGTCGATTCCGCGCTAGTTCGATATCCCGGCCTGGCTCACGCCATCGCCCGTCGCAGATCTCTGTTCCCCAGTCCTTATTCCCGGCTCCCCACTCCCTATTCCTCATTCCCTATTCGCTACTCCCCATCGCTGGATACACTCGTCTTTATGCCCCCGCCTTCCGACATCGACGCATTGCGCGTGCTCGTGATCGACGACGATCGATTGCACGCCGAAACCGTGGCCGAAGTCTTGCAAAAGGTGGGTTATAGCTGCGCGATTGCCAACAGCGGCGCCGCCGGCGCGCGCAAGCTCGAGCGCGAGGAATTTGACGTCGTCGTCACCGATCTCCGCATGGGCGATCTCGACGGGCTGGCCATCCTCCGGAAGGCGCGGGAGGAACAACCGGAGATTGAAGTGATCGTCGTTACCGGGCACGGCGACATCAAAACGGCCGTCGAGGCCATTCAGCAAGGCGCCTCGCATTACCTGCTCAAGCCGCTCGACATGAATGAGCTTCGGGCGATCGTCGGCAAAGCCGGCGAACGGCTCCGGCTCAGCCGCGTCAATCGCGATCTCCAGCGGCAACTGGACGAGAAGTTCGGTTTTGAAGGCGTCATCGGCAACAGCCCGAAGATGCTGGACGCGATCGCGCGGCTCCAGGCCTATGCTCCGACGCGCGCCACCGTGTTGATCTTCGGCGAGAGCGGCACCGGCAAGGAACTGGCTGCCAAGGCCCTGCACACGAACAGCCCGCGCCGCGCTAAGCCGTTCGTCGCCATGAATTGCACGGCCCTGAATGAGAATCTGCTCGACGATGAGTTGTTCGGCCATGAAGCCGGGGCGTTCACCGGCGCCGACCGCATGCGCAAAGGCCGCTTCGAACATGCCAACGGCGGCACGCTGTTCCTCGACGAAGTCGGCGACATGCCGCTCGCGCTGCAAGCCAAGCTCCTGCGCGTGCTGGAAAACGGCGAAGTGTTTCGCATCGGGTCCAATGAGCCGATCAAGGTCGACGTGCGAATCATTTCGGCGACGCACCGCGATCTGGAGGCGGCCATTGCCGAAGGGAAGTTTCGGCAGGACTTGTATTTCCGTTTGAAGGTCGGGTTGGTCCGGCTGCCGGCGCTCCGCGAGCGGCGCGACGACGTGCCCCTGCTCATCGAGCATTTCCTCAAAGAGTTCAACGCGCGTCACGGCAAATCCGTCCGCGGGATTTCCGAGCCGCTTCGCCGGGCGATCGCCGCATATGATTGGCCTGGCAACGTCCGCGAACTGCGGAACAGCGTCGAAAGCATGGTCGTGCAGGATTCCGACGGCCTGCTCGACATCGACGATCTGCCCGAAACCGATCCGCTCCGCCGGGCCGCGCCCGACCGTGCCGCGCCCGTGACGCGCGGCGACGACCTCGTCGGCCGGACGCTGGCTGAGATCGAACGCTTTTACATCGAGCGGACGCTGGAGCGGACCGGCGGCAACCGCGAAGTCGCCGCCCGCTGGCTCGGCATCGGCGAACGCACACTCTATCGCGCCATGCAGGATTGGAAGCTGCAGGACCGCGTCCGCCAGGCGCTCCAGGAGCACCGATCGGACGTGGCGGCGGCGGCCCAGGCGCTCGGCTTGTCGCCGAGCACGCTCGAACGAAAAATCAGGAAATGGGGTTGGACCCACGCCCAGTGACCGATGCCGCGCATTCTCCAGCTACCACCGCACGTCGTCACCAAAATCGCCGCCGGCGAAGTGATCGAGCGTCCGGCCAGCGTCGTCAAGGAATTGGTCGAGAACAGTCTCGACGCCGGCGCCACTCGCATCGAAATCGATTTGGAAGAAGGCGGGGCCGACCTGATCCGCATCGTGGATGACGGGCACGGCATCGAGCCAGATGATCTCCCGCTGGCATTCTGCACGCACGCCACCAGCAAGCTCCGCGACGCGGATGACCTGTTTCGCGTCGGCACGCTCGGTTTCCGTGGCGAGGCGCTGGCATCGATCGGAGGCGTGGCCCACGTGACGCTGCAATCGCGTCCAGCCGGGCGCGACGCCGGCGCCGAAATCACCAACGATGGCGGCAAACTATCATTTGTTCGCCCATGGAACGGAGCGCCCGGCACACGGATCGAAGTCCGTCGGCTATTCGCCAATGTCCCCGTCCGCCGCAAGTTTCTCAGATCGACCGGAACCGAGCTGAATCACGTCGTCGAGGCGGTGACGCGCCTGGCCCTGGCGAACGCCAACGTCGATTTCATTCTGAGGCACAACGGGAAAACCACGGCCGAGGTTCCCCGCGGAGCGGATCTGCGTGAGCGATTGGCGTTGTTCTTTGGTCGAGAGGTCGCCGATACGCTGTACGCCGTTGAAGCGGAGCAGGGGCCGGCGCGGCTTCGCGGCTACGTGGCGGACCCCGCCTGCGAGCGAGGCAACGCGCGGCAGCAATATCTGTTCGTCAACGGGCGGTGGATCCGCGACCGGAGCCTCTCCCACGCCGTGCAGGAGGCGTATCGCGGTCTGATCATGACCGGCCGATACCCCGTCTGGTTTCTCTTCCTCGATCTGCCGCCGGATCATGTCGACGTCAACGTTCATCCGACCAAGGCCGAGGTCCGCTTTCGCGACAATCAAGCGGTCTTTCATCTGGTCTTGAGCGCGGTGCGAGACCGCCTGCGGGGATTGAGTCTGGTCCCGCGGCTGACAGCGCCTGTTCCAGCCCGCCGGGCCGACGATGAGCCGTGGCTGCGACCGTCGCCTTCCAGCCCGGCGGCGCTCTTCGACTCCGTCTCATCGACGCCGGCGACGAGCAACACGCACCTGACGCCGACTTACGCTGCGAATCCATCGCCGCCGAAAGCGGTGCAAATGCACGACGCATACCTGCTCGTCGAGACGCCCGACGGCGTGCTGGTCATCGATCAGCACGCTTTGCACGAACGCATTCTGTTCGAGCAGTTGCGGCGGCGCATGCAGGCCGGCGACGTGGAACGCCAACGATTGCTCGTTCCGGAGCCGATGGATCTGACTTCCGAACAGGCTGCCCAGGTCCTCGAACACAAGGAGGCTCTGGGGGAGCTGGGATTGGAAGTCGAGGACCTCGGCGGCGGCACGGTGCTGGTTTCCAGCTATCCAGCGGTCTTGACACGGGCGACGCCGGCGGTCATCTTCCAATCGGTAGCGGATCGATTGGCGGCACGGAATCGCCCGCCGAGCCGCGATGCCCTGTTGAATGACCTGATGGCCAGCATGGCCTGCCGGGCCGCGATTAAGGCCGGCGACCGCCTGAGCGCGGAGGAGATCGCTGCTCTACTCGCCCAGCGCGAACTGGCCGATAATACTCACCATTGCCCGCATGGCCGGCCAACGTCGCTGCTCTTCAGTCGAGAGGAACTCGATCGCCAGTTTCGGAGAACTTGAATCAGGAGGAAGACATGTCCACGAATGCCGACGATCCGCGCCCCGTGGCCGACAAGGTGTCGATGAATTGGGTGATGGTGTTCTGGCTGGCGTCGTTTCTCACCGTCGTCCTGTTCGGCGTGGCGACGTACCTGCTGGGCTGGGTTTTCCGGCGAGGCTAGACAACCAGCGAGCGCATGGCGAGTCGGGATCAGCGAAACGGGAAATCTGGAGAATTACGGCCAGGATCGACCATTCCCGATTCCTAAGTGTCTGTTCGCTTGTCCGTCATCACCGATCTAAATCCCAGATGATGATGCGCTCGGCGCCGCCGGTCGCGGCCGTGCAGCCGTCGGGCGAGGTCGCGATGCACCCGAGCTCCCCGATCTGCCAATCGACGCTGGTCATGAGCCGCCCGTCGAGCGACCACGACTTGAGCAAGCCATCCGTTCCCGCGGTCATGAACGCGCCGCCGTCGGGGCGAAAGGCGACGCCGAGGACCGCGCCGTCGTGCGCTGGCCAGTCGAGCGCAGGCCCGCGCGGGTCGCCGGCCGGGAACACGGCGACGCGATCCTCCATACCGCAGACCAGCCAGCGTCCGTCCGGCGAGCCGGCCAGCGAATAGCCCGATTGGCCCGGAAGGAATCGCCGCCAGCCCAGCCTCCGACGCGAAAGATCCCAGACGAACAGCGCCCCGGGCTTCGCGCTGACGGCGGCCAAAGTCGATCCATCCGGCCCCAGCGCCAGTCCCGTGAGCGACGTGCTCATGGAATGGGGACGATCGAGTTCGTAAACGTCGTCGGCTTTCCAGAGGCGCGGCGTGGAGTCGTTGCCGATCGTGACGAGGTCAAAGCCGGCGACGTGAAACGCGATACCACGGACCGCGGTTCGGTGCGCGATCCACTGCTGCCGGGGCCGATCGAGGTCCGCCAGGTCCCAAACCTGTGCAATGCCGACGGGCTGTTGATAGCCGATAGCCACGCGGCATCCGTCGGCCGAGAACGCGACGCATTGAGCGCGCAAGGCGGGCGATCGAAGCTCGGCGACGAATCGCCCCGAGACCGTCTCCCAGAGCCGCGCCGAGCCATCGGTGCTCGCGGACGCCAGCAGCCGCCCGTCCGGTGAATAGGCGAGCCCGACGATCGGTCCGCGATGGCCGCACAGGTCCAACACGCCGCCGCCTCCGAGTGCTCTCCCCTATCATAAGTTCGCCCGGGGGAGCCGACCGGATGGGAACCATGTCCACGTGGCCGAGCGCAGAGCAAACCGAGCATTGGCTCAATCGAGCGCGAGCGGGCGAGCCGAACGCCGTGGCGGATCTGCTCGCCGCGCACCGCGAAGCGCTGCGCCGAGCCGTCGCGCTCCGGCTCGACCCGGCACTGGCTCGGCGAGTCGACGCCAGCGACATCGTGCAGGACGTGCTGCTGGAGGCGAATCAGCGATTGGCGACGTACCTCGAAAAGCCGACGATGCCGTTTCACGTTTGGCTGCGGCAACTGGCGCGCGACCGGCTCATCGACGCGCACCGCTATCATCGGCGAGCCCAGCGCCGCAGCCTCGACCGGGAACAGGCGCTCGCGCCGCCGGCCTGGGCGGGCGAATCCTCGGTGCAGTTGCTGGCCGACCTGCTCGATCCTGAGCGCACGCCGGCGTCCCAGGCCGTGCAACAGGAACTCGAACGCCGGCTTCTCGCGGCCATCGCGGCACTCGCCGCCGACGACCGCGAAGTAATCTGGATGCGGCATTACGAACAACTGGGCAACCAACAGATTGCCGAGGCGCTGGGACTGACGGAAGCCGCGGCGTCAATGCGCTACCTGCGGGCCTTGCGCCGGCTTCGGGCGGAATTGGTCGGTCGCGCGGAATCAGCGCACGGCGGAGAATCGCCCAGCTGACGGCGCTTCAATCGCCGGCTACTTCGAGTTTTTTCTTGACACGTCGCTGCCCAGGATTACAAGGGAACGAGATGCAATTTCGAGACGCTCTCCCGCAGGCAACGCTGGTCATCCTCGACGACGACAGTCTCGATCAGGGCGACGATGCCGGCCGCGGGTTCGCCCCCGCTCGATCGGCGTGGATGAATTGGTACTGGTGGAGCCGGGACGACGATCGGGGCGAGCGCCGGCCGCTCTGATAAGATAGCGGAGGTCATGACCGGCGCTCCGCAAGCTGTGTCCGATCGCGCAGGGCGCGATGAGCGCCTGGCCGCGGTTCTTGATGATCTGTCTCGCCAACCGCATCCCGATATTGAGTCAGCGGCCCGCGCCCAGCCGGATCTCGCGGAGGAACTGCGGCAACTCTGGGCGGCCGCGCAGCTGGCTGACGCCGTCGCCGGCAAAATCACCCGTACGAAGCAGTTCGGTCCCGCATCGGCGGGCGGCCCGCCATTGCCGGCGTTCGGCGACTACGAAATACAGTCCGAGATCGCTCGCGGCGGCATGGGTGTCGTGTATCGCGCGCGGCAAGTCAGTCTCAATCGCATCGTCGCGCTCAAGATGGTGTTGCGCGGCGATCTGGCTGGAGAGACAGATCGCCGGCGGTTCCGCGCCGAGGCCGAAGCCGCCGCCCGGCTCGCGCATCCGCACATCGTCACGGTGCATGAAGTCGGCGAGCACGATGGCCGGCCATACTTCGCCATGCAGTTCATCGATGGGCCGACGCTGGCGCAGCGGCTGGCTTCGGGTCCGCTGCCGGCGCGCGACGCCGTCGCACTCCTGGCCAAGGTCGCGCGCGCAGTGGACCACGCTCATCGGCACGGCGTCCTGCACCGCGATTTGAAGCCGTCCAATATCCTGCTCGACGCCGCGGGCGAGCCGCACGTCACCGATTTCGGATTGGCGAAGGTGAGCCGAGACGCGGAATCGTCGGAGCGGAGCACGTCAACGTCGCGGCCCAGTTTGACGATTTCCGGGGCGATTATCGGAACGCCGGCGTACATGGCGCCGGAGCAGGCCGCCGCGGGGCGGGAACTGACGCCGGCCGCCGACGTCTACGCGCTGGGGTGCATTCTCTATGAATCACTCACCGGTCGGCCGCCATTCCAGGCCTCGACGCCGCTCGACACAGTCCTACTGGTCCTGGAGCAGGAGCCGGTGCCGCCGCGACTTCTGAATCCCGGCGTGCCGCGTGAACTCGAAGCGGTTTGCCTGAAGTGCCTGAGCAAGTCCCCGGGAAGCCGGTACGCCTCGGCCGAGGCGCTGGCCGACGATCTCGACGCCTTTCTCCGCGGTGAGCCGGTTTCTGTCCAATCCAGCGGGTTGGCCTTTTTCATCGACCGGACGTTTCGCGAGACGCATCACGCCGTCGTGCTCGAGGATTGGGGCCTGCTGTGGATGTGGCACAGCCTCTGCACGCTGGTCCTGTGCACGATCACGCAGATCATGGCCTGGGCGCACGTCGAGAATCACGGCGCGTACCTGGCGCTCTGGAGCATCGGGCTGATCGGCTGGGGCGTGATCTTCTGGAAGCTTCGCCAGCGCGCGGGGCCGGTGCGGTTCGTCGAGCGGCAACTGGCGCACGCCTGGGCGGCCGGCGTGTGTGCGTCGATCGGCATGTTTGTGATCGAGGTGTTGATGAATGAGCCGGTGCTGACTTTTTCGCCGCTGCTGGCGATCGCGGCCGGGATGGTGTTTCTCGTGCAGGCCGGCGTCTTGTCGGGTATGTTTTATCTCGGCGCGGCGTCGATGTTCGCCACGTCGGTCGTGATGGCGCTCGTGCCCCAGATCGGCGTGCTGCTGTTCGGAATCGTGACGGCGATCTGCTTCTTCCTGCCGGGACTGAAGTACTACAGGCAACGCCGCCGGCGGATCGAGGAACAGTGAAACGCAGGTTGCGCGGATTCTCGCAGATCGCGCTTCTCGTCTGCCAAATCGGCGCTGGGTGACTTCGGTAACCAGGGTGATGCAATCATGCCCCAAGCCATGTTTAACCTGACCGGGCGCATGGCCCTGGTCACCGGCGGCAGCAAGGGTCTGGGCCTGGCGATGGCTCGCGGATTGGCCGAGGCCGGCGCCGATCTGGCCATTTGCAGTCGAAACGAGACGGAATTGACCGCAGCCCGCGACGCGATCGCCGCCGCGACCGGCCGACGCGTCGAGGCCATCGTCGCCGATATGACCCGGCGAGCCGACGTGCGGCGGCTGGCCGATGAATCGGCGCGCCGACTCGGCAAGATCGACATTCTCGTCAACAACGCCGGCACCAATGTCCCGCAGGCCATCGACGCCATCACCGACGAGACCTGGGACATGATGTTGGAACTGAACCTGACCTCGGTCATGGCGCTGACCCGTGCGCTCGTGCCTGGCATGAAGGAGCGCCAGTGGGGCCGCGTGATTCACATCTCGTCGATGATGGCGACGATTTCGAAGGAGAAGCGGAACACGTACTCGGCCACGAAGGCGGCGCTCATCGGCATGACCCGCGCGAGCGCATTGGAACTCGGGCCGTTTAACATCACGGTCAATTGCCTGGCGCCGGGGCCATTTCTCACCGACCTGCCGGCGTCGCTGTTGTCGCAAGCGGAGCGCGACGAGTGGAGCCGGGTCACGGCTCTGGGCCGTTGGGGCGATCCGAGAGAACTGGTCGGCCCGCTGCTGCTGCTCGCCAGCGACGCCGGCAGCTACATCACCGGCCAGTCGATTCTCGTGGACGGCGGGTTCACGGTGCGCTGAGCAACGGCCGCCGCACATGCCTCACGAGTGCACCGATTGCCAGCAGCGCCAGTGCGCTCGGCTCGGGGACGACCGTGGCCGTGTAGACGCCGAACGTGCCGTCGTCGAGCGCGGCGTAGAATGCGATCTGGTTGCCGCTCAATTGAGTCAGCGACAACCCTAGTGACGCACCGACGATTCCGTGTCCGTCGAGCTGCGTGTTGCCGTCAAGCACCTTGATTAACGGTCCGCCAAAGCTGACGAAGATTCCGGGATTGTTTGCGGAATCAACGCCAAAAAACGCGATGTGCGAGCCATCGACGGAGACCTCGGTGCCGAACCCCGTGAACGTGCCGACGCCGCCGGGTACGGGTGTACTGGAGTCGTACAGCGCACTGATTTGTCCGGCCGTCGATGAATAGATGCCCAGGTTGCCGGATCCCCCGTCGAGTCCGACGAAGACGACGCGCTGACCGACGAGACTCGGCGTACCGAAATTCACGAAGTTGCCCGTCCCGCCGGGAACCGGCATCGTGGTGTCCACCGCAATGGAAAGGGTACCGTTGTCTGAGACATAGAGTCCGGTGCGAAAACCGCCGCCGGACGCTGGGGCCGACCCGTAGAAGGCCACGCGGGAACCGTCAATCGACCCGGTTGATAGGTTTTGAAACGGACCGCTGCCGCCCGGTTGCATCGTGCTGGTGTTGGCGACGAGGCTCACCGTGCCGGACGACCAGCGATAGATGCCGGCCTGCGAGCCGGAGCCAGTCGCGCCGAAGGTCACGCTCGTTGCGTCGAGCGCTGGCGGACCGTTGAGGCCGCCGAACGCCGTGAATGTTCCCGTGCCGCCGGGAATGGGCGTGGCCAGATTCGCGACGGCCTGCAAGGCGCCGCCGATATCCGTGTAGACGCCCTGCTGGCCGCCGGTGCCGCCGCCGATGAACGCCATCGCCGCCGAGGTCAGAGCCGGTAGCGTAAAGCTCGTGAAGTTGCCCGAACCGCCCGGAATCGGCGTTTGCCGATCATACGCGGCCGTCAACACGCCGCCGGCGCTGGTGTAGATGCCATCCTGACCGCCGCTGCCGCGGCCATTGAAAGCCACGCGACCGCCGGCGATCACTGGAAACGTGAAGAATGTGAAATTGCCCGTGCCGCCGGGGATGGCCGTGGCCGTGTTGGCGATCCGCTCAAATGAGACCGGCTGAGCCGCAAGCGGGCCTACGATCAGCAACAAAGTCGCGCAGGTCGTCGTGAATCGCATTGTATTCTCCCCGCTGGCAACATGAGCTTTCGCCATTGACCGTTGTATCCGCAGCGTCGTCAACGGCGTGCCGAGAGCCGCGAGTCGGGCGAATTCGGAGCGAGTCCCGGATACAATCCGCAATGGCCCAAATCGCGAACCCATGGTGATTCATGCGAAGGTCTTTTCTGAGGATGTTTGCGCTTTCGATTGCCGTAGTCACATTTGTCGCCTCGGCGGCCGAGGCGGAGTCGCCGCCGGCTCGCTGGCCGCAGTTTCACGGCGTCAACGGCGCCGGTGTTGCGGCCGAGGGCGCGCCCGTTCCGCGGGAGTTCGGCCCTGACAAGAACGTGCTGTGGTCCACGCCGTTGCCTCGCGGCCACTCGTCTCCGGTGATTTGGGATGACCGAATCTACGTGACCGGCTCCGAGGTCGGAACAAAAAACCTCGAAACCATCTGTCTCGATCGCGCGACCGGCCGAATCCTCTGGCGAAACTCCGTTCCCGCGGACAAGGCCGAGCCGATTCACGAACTGAATAACCCGGCATCCTCGACGCCGGCGACCGACGGCGAGCGCGTCTACGTCTACTTTGGCATGTTTGGGCTGGTCTGCTACGACCGCGATGGGCACGAACTATGGCGCCGGCCGNNGGGACGATTTGGCTCCGGCCAATCGCCGATCGTCGCCGGGGAACTCGTTCTTCTCAACACCGGACCGGGCAGCTACTCATATGCGCTGTCCGCTTTTGATCGGAAGACCGGTCAGCGGGCGTGGGAAAAGACTCGCGGTCGGGGCTTCTCCCAGGGGCTCTACTCGACGCCGATGGTTTTTGCGATTCCCGGCGGGCACGAGGTGCTGGCTCTCGGCGGACAGCGCGTCTGCGCCTACAACCTGGCCGATGGTAAAGAACTCTGGTACATGCTCGGATTGCCGGCCGCGTCACTCAATTCCCCGGCGATCGCCGACGGATTCGCCGTCTTCACGCTCTCCAATCCGATCGGCGATACCGACAATGTCGTCGTGCTGCCGACCTTCGATGAAGCGCTGAAGAAGTTCGACAAGAACGGCGACGGCAAGATTCAGTTCGACGAGATTCCACGGGATCTCATGACGTTCACGCGCAATCGGGACGACAAGATCGGCGATTGGCTGCCCGTCCGTGATCGCGCGCCGCGTTTCGATCTGGATCGCGACAAGGCGCTCGATCGCCCCGAATGGCAGGCGCTGCTTGACGATCAGGCGCGGATGACCCAAACAGCCGTGACGACCTGCTATTGCGTCCGACTGGACGGGGTCGGCGACGTCAGCGCCTCGCACATCGTCTGGTCCCAGTCGAAGTCGGCGCCGGAGGTGCCGTCGCCGCTGATCTACCAGGGGCGCGTGTACCTGGTCAACGAGCGCGGTTTCATCACCTGCCGCGATCTGAAGTCCGGCCGCGAGTTGTATCGTGAGCGGCTTGGCACGCGCGGAACCTGCTACGCCTCGCCGGTCGCCGGAGACGGCGTCGTCATGGCCGCCAGCGATGGCGGCACCGTGGTTGTTCTGAAAGCCGGCGACAAGTTTGAAGTCCTGTCCAAGGTGCAATTCCACGAACCGATCCTCGCCACCCCGGCGCTCGTGGATGGCAAGATCTACCTTCGGACCGAGAAACGGCTGTTCGCGCTGGGAGAGAAGCGATGAAGCGCTCACGTCGTGCGCGGCTCCGAATGGCCGGAGCCGCGCACAATTCCCGCGGCTGTTACAGCGCGACGGTGACGGTCTTCACTTCCGTGTACAGTTCGAGGGCGTACTCGCCGAGTTCGCGGCCGATGCCCGATTGCTTGTAGCCGCCGAACGGGGCCGCCGCGTCGAACACGTCGTAGCAGTTGACCCAGACCGTTCCGGCCCGCAGGCTGTTGGCGATCGCGTGAGCCTTTTTGATGTCGCGGGTCCACACGGCCGCAGCCAAGCCGTACGTCGTCCGGTTGCCGCGCTCAATCACGTCGTTGACGTCCTTGAACTTGAGCACGTTCATGACCGGCCCGAAGATCTCTTCCTTGGCGATCTTCATCTCGTCTTTGACATTGGTAAAGAGCGTCGGTTCGACGAAGTAGCCCTTGTCGCCGAGCCGCTTGCCGCCGGTGACGCACTGGGCGCCCTCCTTCTTTCCGCTCTCGATGTAGCCGAGGATCCGCTCCATCTGCTCCTGCGAAACCTGCGGGCCTTGCGTCGTGTTGGGGTCGAACGGGTCGCCGACCTGCTGTGCCTTGGCCTTGGCGGCGAGCTTGTCCACGAGCTTGTCGTGGATCGATTCCTCCACGAACAGCCGCGAACCAGCACAGCAGCACTGGCCCTGGTTGAAGAAGAGCGCGAAATAGGCGCCCTCGATGGCCGCGTCGAGATCGGCGTCGGCGAAGATGATGTTCGGCGACTTGCCGCCGAGCTCGAGGCTGACGCGCTTCAGGTTCGACTGGGCCGCCGCGGTCATCACAATCTTGCCGGTGGCGCCTTCCCCGGTGAACGCGACCTTGTCGACGTCCATGTGCGAGGAGAGCGCGGCGCCAGCCGTCGGACCGTAGCCGGGCACGACGTNNAGCGTGTTGCCGGCCGCCAGCGCGGGGCCCCACTTCCACGCCTGCATCAGGAGCGGAAAGTTCCAGGGGATGATCTGCCCGACGACGCCGACCGGCTCGTGCCGCGTGTAGCAGAAGTAATTGCCTTCAATCGGAATCGTCTTGCCGTGAATCTTGTCGGCCCAGCCGGCGTAGTAACGATAGGCCTTGACTGTCAACGGCAGGTCGGCGTTGCGGGCGTCGCGGAGCGGCTTGCCGTTGTCGAGCGTCTCGAGGGCCGCCAGTTCGTCGATGTTGGCCTCGATGGCGTCGGCGAGCTTGTGCAGCAGCCGGCCGCGCTCGGCAGCGCTCATTTTCGGCCACGGGCCGGATTCGAACGCCTTGCGGGCGGCTTTCACGGCCAGATCGATGTCGGCCTTGTCGCCCTCAGCCACCTGGCAGATCACTTCGCCCGTGGCCGGATTGATTGTCGGAAACGTCTTCCCGGATTGCGAATCGACCCACTTGCCGCCGATGAACATCGGCTGGTCTTTGACTTTCGGCGGCTGGACTTTCTTGGCGGGCGCGGCGGTGGCAGTGGCCATGTCTTTGCCTCCGTGAATGTAATCGTGACCCGTGCTGGCATTGTCGGCGCGGGTGCTTGAGAGTCAAGCAATCGAGTCACTACGACGAACGCACTTTGACTTCCCGTCGGAGCCGATCGCCAAGGCGGTCCTTCTCTAATTCCAGTTCGTAACGCGATTGCAGGTTCAGCCAGAACCGCTCGGATGTTCCGAAGTACCGAGCCAATCGCAATGCCGTATCGGCCGATATGGCACGCTGTCCACGCACAATCTGATTGATCCGCCGCGCGGGAACGCTCGTATCCTTGGCCAGCCGATATTGGCTGACACCCATCGGCTCCAGAAACTCCTCACTCAGAATTTCGCCGGGGTGAATTGGTCGCGGTTTGCGGCGAGGCAACTCTTGAACTCTCTCGTGATAATCGACGATCTCGACGTCCCACGCATGACCGTCGCGCCAACGGAAACAGATTCTCCATTGGTCATTACTTCGGATACTATGTTGTCCGGCGCGGTCGCCTCGAAGTTTCTCAAGACGGTTCCCCGGCGGCACGCGCAGGTCGTCGAGCGACTCCGCAGCGTCAAGAATCAGGAGCTTTCGCAGCGCCGCACGCTGCAGCGATTGCTCGAGCTTCACGCGGCCCGATCTGAGGAACAGTCGCTCGGCGTCACCGTCGCGGAATCCCCGGATCATGGCGTCGATATTAGCGCGATGCGCTCATAACGCCAAGCGAAACACGCGCTGGCCAATCTGTCGGCTTCATCACTTGTCCCTCTTGTACGTCGCCAGAAACAGCTTCGTTTCTGGCTTCGTCTTGAACTCCGTCGGGCGCGTCGTGCCGCCGAGATCGTAACAGATTCTCAACGTGTCGCCGCTGATCTCGTAGATCGCGGGGATCGATTTGCCTTTGTTCGGCCCCTCGGTGCCGTTGATGTCCATCCACTTTGGAGACTTTCCGGCGTCGATCTTGAGCGTGCCTTTATCCGGCGTTGCGCCGACCATGACTACATAGCGGTCGCCCTCGATGATGAGCTTCGTGTTGCCAGTGAAATCGCCGCCAAGAGTCCGGCCGCTGAGTTCAGCTGCCGCGACCTTCCACGTGCCTTGCAGCGTCTTGAGGTCCGCGAAGCTGTCGGCCGCCAAAGTAACGGACGTTGCCAACATTGCCGCCACCACAAATGTGACATTCTTCATGCGCTAGCCTCCTCGAACGCGCCTCAGGAGATGTGCAGCAGGTAGACGATCATGGCCACGGCGATGGCAGCGAGGGCAATGGCGACGCCAAGGGCGAACTGGGGACCGGGCGGCGGCACCTCTCGGCCGGCGCGGATCGCCATCGCGTATCGCCGAAAGCGGATCGCCGATACGCTGAGAACCCATACGCCCATCGCGACGAGTCCGACGCCGATCCACAACGAGTACCCGTGACCGGCGACGATCGTTTCCCCCCGAATGCCGGCCAGTTCGTGCAGAAACAGGCCNNATGCCCGTGGTCCGACTTGGAGCCCAATGGCATTGTCACACTGAACCCCTGCCGATGCAAGATGTTGCGTGCCGGTGCATCACGGCGGCACTGGCAGGGTTTTCCGGTTGGGGGCCAATGCGGCCGACGTTTCCCCGATCGAGCGCGTTAAGCTGGTAGCGTCGGTTCGTCGATTCTGAATGAATAGTGCGCCGATCGGCCCTGCGTGAATGCGCCGATTTTATCGACATTGTTGACCGGGACTGGTCGCGGCGGATACGATGGCCTTCAGGACCTGCGCCCGCACGGACGACGCATGACCGCTTGCCGTGATTTCCATTTGACGCGCCGCTCGCTGCTCCGAGCCGGGTTGGGCGCGCTCGGGCTGTCGCTGCCGCAGTTGCTTGGGCTGCGCGCTCAAGCGCGCGAGCGCGTTCGCGCGCGCTCGTGCATCGTCATTTTTTCCTGGGGCGGCATGAGTCAACTCGACACGTTCGACCCGAAACCCGACGCGCCGTCGGACGTCCGCGGGCCGACCAAGTCGATTCCCACCGCCACGCCGGGCATTCATTTCGCGGAGACACTGCCGCTCCTGGCCAAGCAATCCGAGCGACTGGCGATCGTTCGCTCGGCTTGCCATCGGGCCATCGGCCATCGGCATGCCGCCTATTGGAATCTCACCGGGCACAAGCCCGACGCCGATTTGAATAACGGCGACGTGCCGATCCTGCCATCGCGCAAGGATTGGCCGTGCCTCGGCGCGATGGTCGCGCATTACCGCCGGGCCCGCGGCGGCCTGCCCGGCAGCGTCTGCCTGCCGTATCCGATCGCCGATCGCGGCTTGCAGAACGGGCAGGACGCCGGTTTCCTCGGCATCGCGGCCGATCCACTCGTGATTCATCCCGGTTGCGGCAAGCAGTACGCCGGCGTCTCGCCGGAGCATGGTCGCGCGGAACTGCGACTGCCGTCGGGATTGGACGCCGATCGCGTCCGCCGCCGCCGCGACCTGCGCGATCAATTGCTCGACGCCGGCACGGCTCAGAATTTCGAGAAGCACCCGCTGCGGCATTACCAGGAAATGGCGGCCGATTTGCTGCTCCGCCCCGAAGTCGCCGGCGCGTTCAATCTCGATCTCGAACCGGCTCGCCTCCGGGAGGCCTACGGCGATCACATCTGCGGGCAGTCGATGCTGCTGGCCCGGCGGCTGACGGACGCCGGCGTGCCGCTGGTGACCGTGTACGCCTCGGCCGGCGATCTCAACGGCGGCAAGGGCGACCACTGGGACACCCACGACAACAACTTCTCGCGAATCCGCGAAGCGCTGGCCCCGCCGCTCGACCGCGCGTCCAGTGCTCTGCTTGATGACCTCGCAGACCGCGGCCGGCTGGATGAGACGCTGGTGGTCTGGCTAACGGAGTTCGGCCGAACGCCGCGGATCGGCGGCAACGCGGGACGCGACCATTTTCCGCACTGCTATTCGGTCGCCTTTGCCGGCGGCGGGATCCGCGGCGGGCAGGTTTACGGTCGATCCGACAAGATCGCATCGGCGCCCCTCGATTTCCCGTGTGGGCCGGCCGATCTGCACGCCACCATCTTCCACGCGCTCGGCATCCCCGCCGACGCGCACATCACCGACAATCAGGGCCGCCCGGCCGCCCTCTGCGAAGGCCAACCTCTGCCTCTGTTCGGCTGAGCATTGAACCGCAGATGAACTCGGCTGGTCGATTGCACCGTGTCCATCTGTGCTGATCTGTGGATAATTCCCTCCGTATGCCTGTCGCGCTTGTCACCGGGAGTGGGAAACGGCGAGTCGGCTGGCACGTCGCGGACGCGCTGGCTCGTCGCGGATGGTCGATCGCGGTGCACTACCGTTCGTCGGCCGCCGCGGCTCAGGAAACCGTCGTCCACTTTCGCGGCTTTGGAGTGTCGGCCGAAGCGTTCGAGGCGGACCTCGCCGATGAATCCGCCGTGCGCCAGTTGGTCGCCGACGTCGTGTCACGATTCGGGCGTCTCGACCTGCTGGCCAACTGTGCCGCTGTCTGGAAGCGCGTCACGCTCGAAGAAACGACCGCCGAGGACGTGCGCGAGCAGTTCGACATCAACTTGCTCGGCACGTTTCTCTGCTGTCAGCACGCCGGGTTGCAGATGGTGCGGCAGTCCGAAGGCGGCGTCATTGTGAACGTGGGCGACTGGGCGGACGTCCGACCGTATCGCGATCACGCCGCCTACTTCGCTTCCAAGGCGGCGATTCCGGGGCTCACCCGATGCTTCGCTGTCGAGCTCGGGACGCGGAATCCGCGCGTCCGAGTCAACGCCGTGCTGCCGGGGCCGGTGATGCTGCCGCCGGACCTGCCCGTCGCGGAGCGGGAGGCGGCAATTGCCGGAACCCTCGTCCGCCGCGAGGGTTCGCCGGCGAATATCGCTCAAACCGTGTTGTTTTTCCTTGAGAATGACTTTGTCACAGGCGTCTGCCTGCCTGTGGACGGCGGCCGGTCGATCTTCGCCGGCGACGTCGATTGACGCATCTCCCGCGTCGCGGACTTGCACCCGGACGATTTGTTTCTCACAATAGAGGTGCGTTGCCCCCAGCGTTGGAGCCAGTTCATGCGGGCGCGGCTGACAGTGGAAACCGGCAGCGCGAACGGCGCATTCGACCTCGAGCCCGGTCAACCGGTGACGCTCGGCCGCAGTCAAGACAACGCCATTGTGATTGACGACGAGCACGCCTCCCGGCGGCATGCCCGCGTGCAATTCGCCGACGGCCACTGGCACCTGGCCGACCTTAACAGTCGCAATGGCACGCAGCTGAACGGCCATCGCCTCCGCCGGTCGATGCCCTTGGCCGATGGCTCTGAAATCCAGATCGGCAGCACGGTCCTGCGCTTCCAGCTCGCCTCCGAAACGCCGACCTGCCGGATCGGTCCGGGCACGGACGTGGTCGCGCCACTGCCGCCGGCCGCGTCCACGCAACTCCAGGCGGACGAACTCACGGCCCTCTGCTCGTTCATGGCCGTGGCGGTCGAGGACGACGATGGCGCGGTGTTGCTCCGGCGCGCGCTCAAGGCCATCCTTCGACAGACCGGCGCCGCCGCGGCCGCGTTCGTCACGATCGATAGCGACGACGCGGCCCCGCGATTGGTGCTGCCCGAATCGGCGTCGATCGACGCGCGGATCAGCCGCTTTCTCACTCGCTCCGTCCGCCGCGATGGGCGGCTCATCTGGCTCGATCGCCAGTCGTCCGCTCGGTCCATGCTGGCGGAATCAAGCGTGGCTGATGCCGTCGGCGTGCCGATGCGCTCGCGGGCGCATCGGCCGTCGGCCGTGCAGGTGTTCAAGTCGGCCGGCAAATTCACCGAGCGCGAAGTCCGCTTTTGCGAGGCGATGGTGGGATCGTTGGCGGGATTCCTGCAGATGCTGCGCGTCCGGCGCAGTTTGCAGGCGGAGAACACTCGGCTCCGCGCCCGCCGCGCCGATGCCGACGTGCTCATGGGCTCCAGCCCCGAGATGGATCGACTGCGGCAGCAGATCGTCCGCGTGGCCGCCGAGCGATTTACGCTCCTGATCACGGGCGAGACCGGCGTGGGCAAGGAACTCGT
>JRYJ01002689.1_pt1 | contig 20985 bp, 23 predicted proteins | sample 235371 | NCBI WGS metagenome assembly JRYJ01 (sample SAMN03074219, study PRJNA261477) | activated sludge metagenome | biome: Wastewater Treatment Plant; feature: Wastewater; material: Activated sludge; isolation source: activated biomass of a wastewater treatment plant treating hydrocarbon... ... | reverse complement strand
TGATGCGCATGGCGATTTCGCCACGGTTGGCAACGAGAATCTTGCGAAACATGACGGGAACGCGCGAGGTACGGAGCCGCAGCTCACCTCTGGATCGCCTCCAAAAAAGACCGCGTAACCTAGCATAGGATCAAGAGAGTTGTCGAGACGAGGACGGGGAAAACGGGGAAGGGAAAGCCGGGGCAGGAGGGGAGCCCCCTGCCCGACGAAAGGCGGTTGTCACTTCGCCTTGACCAGAAACCCCTTGGATCGGGCGTTGCCGCCCCCGGCAACCACGTCGATGAAGGACATGCCGGGTCGGACGTCCGGAACGGTGACCTCGATGGTCGTCTCGTTCACGAACTGATAGTCGATCTTGGACGACCCAGCCGCGCTGAAGGCTACGCCGTGGAAGCACTCCTTGGTCCCGAAATTCTCCCCGGTGATCACCACCTTCTCGCCGGGTTTCGCCTCATCCGGCTCAACCTTCGCGATTTTCGGCCGTTTCGAGCGGTCGCAGACCGGGTCCTTCTCCACCTTGGCGGAATCCGAGCCCTTGATGGACTCCGTATCGAACAGCGTAAACCCTGCTCCCTCGACCGTTGAACCCTCTTGGGCGTGGCCGGAGGGAAGGGCCAGTAACGTCGTCCCCAGGGCGAGGGCCATGCCGAGGACGATGGTCAGATAAGTGCGCATAAGGACCTCCTCTGTGGAGATTACTTCTTGATGGCCGGTGTATAAAAGTCGCTGATGATCTTCTGGCCTTCGTCCGAGGCAGCGAACTGTTGGAAGGCCTCGACCAACGGATTCGGGTCTTTGGCGGAGACAAGCAGCACCGGTCGGCGCAGGGGATACCGGCCGTCCTTGACCGTCGGTGTTTCGGGTTCCACCTTGTCGACCGGGAGCAGTCGGACCGGCACCCCGGAAGCGACCGCTTCCAAGGCCTGGCTCAGCGAGAGATAGGCGACGGCGGAGAGGGGGGGCAGCGTCCCGGCCACCGTCTTGATCACCTTGTCGTCTTTGGCGATGACTTTGGCCCCGTCGGAAATCTTGCCGGTTAGGCCCAACTGTTGTTCGAAGGCATCGCGGTTATTCTGGTTACGGGGGCGATCGATAAGCAGAATTCTCGTCTCGGGTCCGCCGAGATCGGCCCACATTTTGAACTTGCCCGAGTAGAGATCGCCGACCTCCTGCTTGGTGATTTCCTTGGTGAAGTTGGACCGGTGTACCATGATGGCGATGCCGTCCCAGGCGATCTGGAACGCATTCAGACCCGGTTCTTCCGACCCCGTCACCGCGATCTGTGCCTGGCCGGCCTTGACCATCTCCACGGGCTTGGAGTTGTCGTCCCAGAGGACATCCACATAGACGCGGGAGTGCGCCTTCTCAAACGCGCGGGCCAGCGACTCTATGACGGTCGATTCGGGACCGTTGCCGGCGATGACCAAAGATCCGGATACTTCGGCCGAGACAGGGAGCAGACTGAGGCAGAGGAGAAGAATCGTCAATGAAGCAAACAGGGATGTCTGGCGAAGAGCGGCGGGCATCCGTCGTCCAACCTAGCCTTGACCGCCGTCCGGAGCACCGGGGAGGTTGGCTCCGCCTCCGGTCATGTTGGGGTTGGGGGCGGCACGTTTGCCCATGATGGGAGGAAGCTTGGCGAACTTGTCCATCCGTTCGTGGAGCATGTCGTACGCCTTCATCTCCGAAAACCCGGGCTTATGGGTTCCCTTGATCGTCGAAGCGAATGAAGACAACAGCCGGGTGGCCTTTTGCGCATGGCAGTGCGGGCAGACCGTATCCTCCGGCCTGGCATGCACCGATTGGGTCACCTCGAACTGATGCGCACAATCTCCGCAGCGATACTCATACAACGGCATGGTTCACTCCTTCGTTCAAGGGTCGTCCCATCCGCGAAACCCTTGACCCTGTGTGTAACTTTGCTCTATTGTACCCAATCTCGATATCGAAACGCGAGCCCACAATTGGAGGACCGGTTCTATGCCCCTGCTCATTCGCAAGTACAAAGGATCCCACGGTGTCATGCAGGAAGAGCGGATCGACGATCCGGATCGGATCGAGCGGTATATGCGGATTTTTGAGAAAGAGGACGTCAAGAAGCTGGAAACCGGCGCAAAAGTGGTCATCGAGAAGGACGAGTGGCAGCTCCTGCCGTAGCGGACCCTCCAGAATTCGTTCCGAACGCACCCTGAGATGGTTCTCGAGTCTTCGTGCAAACGGCGAGTACCGCGTCGGATTGCCCCGTCGCGCGCGTGCATGGTAGGGTGATCGCACGACAGGCCCGAACCGAATGAGACGGACGCCATGACCTATTGGCTGCACATCGCGCGGGCGATCGATCGGGTGACGCTGCACCGGGACCGGTGCTCGGAGGTTCCATCGAACGTGTCGAGCAGCGACTTCTGGGAAGGTGGCTGGTTCGACTATCCCGACAAAGAGCGGGCATTGGCGGCGATGGAACAGGCCGGCACCACCGACCAGCGTCGTTGCGCGCTCTGTAAACCATAACCGCCAGGACTGGGGACCGGGTGCTGAGGACTGATGTCTTACCAGTCTTCAGTCCGCAGTTTTCGGTCCTAGGAAGGTCATGCCCCAACTTGCGCTGCTCCTCACGACCTTCATCTGGGGGGCGACATTTCCCGCCACCAAAGCGGTGCTTGATCAAGTGCCGCCGCTGTCGTTTCTCTTTCTCCGGTTTTTCCTCGGCCTGGCGCTGGTGTTCGTGGTGTTGGCGATCGCCCGCCATCGATTGGTGCGGAACCGCTTCACGCTGCGCATCAGCCTGATCGCCACCGGGTGGCTGTTTCTCGGCTACGTGCTGCAAACGGTCGGCTTGCGGTATACCACGGCCTCCAACTCCGCGTTCATCACCGTGCTGTACGTGGTCTTCGTGCCCCTGTATTTGCGGCGGCTGGGGCTGCGCACGTGGATTTCGAACGCCATCGCCCTGGCGGGTCTCTGGCTGCTCGTGAAACCGACGGCCTCCGCGAACCTGGGCGACCTCCTGACGCTCGGCAGCGCGGCGGCCTTCGCAGCGCACATCGCCTGCCTGGAGCGGTTCACCCGCGTGGCGGATCCCGCCTCCGTCTTTGCCTGGCAACTGCTGTTCATGGCGACCGCCCTGTTCGGGATGATGGTCTGGGAGGCTCCGCCTGCCTCGGCGTTCGAAGCGACGCGTGTGCTGATGGTCGGGCTCTGTGTGACCGGCGTGGGAGCCACCGGCGCGTTTGCCGTGCAGATGTGGGCCCAGCGACTCTTGCCCGCGCAGCAGGTGGCGCTGCTGTTCGCCCTCGAGCCGGCCTTTGCGGCCTGGCTCGCCTGGTATTTTCTCGGGGAATTGCTTGATGCCCAGGCCTGGGCGGGCAGCGCGATGATCCTGGGCGGCGTCCTGCTGGGGTCGCTGTCGGAAGGAGAAGCGGCCTCGACTGCAGTCGGCTCCGTGTCTGTTGAGTCGTAGCTGCCAGGCGTGGGCGGCGCGTGATCAGTCAATCGTATTCGTCAGTGGATCATGGCTATATCAGCTGACAGCAATCAGCACTCAGCTCCGAAGAAATCCTTGGCTGATCGCTACAGGCGGATAGCTTACCGCTAGAGACGTTTCACCGGTGACGGTTAATGTACCAGGGAGAACTGCTGTGGCGCAGAAATTCGGTAACGGACGGTGGGTGAAGGAGGGGTTTCTGGACAATCGCCAGGAAGGCAGCGTCGTCGGACGGATGACGTTGGCGGTGCTGGGTCCCGTGGAGTTTTATCTGGCGGGAAATTGCCGGGGAGAGATCGCTGGCCGGCTCATCTGCTTTCGCAACAGTAGGTTTGCCGATGAAGACTTGGCCGGGCAGGTGCTTGGCGATTTGGAGATTCCGCAGATCGGGGATGCGAGCCTGATCTCATTCGACCCGCATCCGCACCTGGTACCCCATCCCTACATCGAGTGGTTTTCGCTGCGAAAGAATCACTACCGGCTGGAATTGGCGCCGGACGATGCCTGGATCGCGAGCGCGGCGGAAGCGGAAGAACTCCACCCCCTCTGCCGGGACATTCGCGCCAGGCTCGCATCGCTCTATGGCAGGACGCCATCCCGCAGCAGTGAGGAGTCGGACTGGATCTAGGCGGCCTTGTTCTTTCCTTCCCGCACGTGCATCGGAACTTCCCGGATATCCCATACCAACCCCACCGCCTGCATCGCCCGCAGGAGGTAATAGGTGATGTCGATTTCCCACCAGTAGAAGCCCTGGGGTGTGGAGGCCGCATAGTAGTGGTGGTTGTTGTGCCACCCTTCGCCGAGCGTGATCAGGGCGAGCCAGAAATTGTTGCGGCTGTCGTCGCCCGTGTCATACCGCTGGGAGCCGTAGACATGGGACAGGGAGTTGATCGTGCAGGTGCCGTGGATCAGCGCGACCGTCGAGACGAAGAAGCCCCAAATGAGCATCTGGGGGCCGTTCGTCCCCAGGCTCGGGGCGTAGACTTCCAACAGCTTCCCCAAGCCGAACATGCCGAAGCCTGCGATCGTCGGGATCAGAATGTCGAACCGGTCGAGGAAGCGCAGCTCAGGATACTTGGCAAAATCGCCGATGCTCTTGAGCCGCGGCGCGAAAAACTTGCGGGATGTGAACCAACCGATATGCGACCACAGGAATCCACCGTGACGCGGCGAATGGACGTCGTCCGGGGTGTCGGACGCGATGTGATGGTGGCGGTGATGGCTGGCCCACCAGAGAGGGCCGCGTTGGGCGCAGGATGCGCCGAGCAAGGCGAAGACGAACTGGCAGGCCCGTGAGGTCTTGAAGGTCCGGTGCGAGAAGTATCGGTGATACCACCCCGTGATGGCGAACATCCGCACGAAATAGAACGCGACCGCCACTCCCACCGCCGTCCAGCTCCAACCGACGACGAACACTCCGAGACACATGAGGTGGACCGCAATGATCGGGATGCAGCGCAGCCAGTCCACTTTCGCCGGGCCGTCGACGCGCATGTGTTCGAGACCTGCCCAGGAGTCAAACCAACGTAAGACGGTGAACCACAGCTCCGTCCCTTTGGACGATCCATCGCCTTTCGACAGTTCGGCGCCCTTGGGTAGGGCTAGCGGGTGCGTATCGTTCATGCGACCTCCGGTCATGTAGTTAGGGATCGGCGGTGGACACGAGGCTCGCGCCGGGTTCCCGATTGCTGTCTCAGACACCGCGGCGCGTGGTGAAGCGAGTTAAGTGAGGCGGGCCGCTGACTGCTTGGCGTCTTCCGGTTGAGCCGGCCGGAATGGCCGTACTCGTTAGAATCTCATTATACACAACCGACGACCTAAATGCAGGCGAATTTTTTCCTCGTCCTCATGTACCAGTCTACCGGAGCCGGGCGGAATGTCCATGGGAACCGGTATTTGCGCCCGGTGCCGCCGGTTGGGATCGGTTTCTGCTCCGTCGCACGGTTTGACTCTTTTCCGACCGTGCCACTAGAATGCGCGATCCTATGAACGATCGTTTCTTGAAAGCCTGCCGGCGCGAGCCGGTCGATTGTACGCCTGTCTGGTTCATGCGCCAGGCGGGACGCTACATGGCGGAATACCGGCGTCTTCGGGCGAAGCATTCCATTCTGGAGATGTGCAAGACGCCTGAATTGGCCGCCGAGGTGACGCTGCAGCCGATCGATCGATTCCCGCTGGATGCGGCTATCATTTTTGCGGACATTCTGTTGCCGCTCGAGCCGATGGGCATCACCCTGGAGTTTGCCGAAGGCGAAGGCCCGGTCATCCACAATCCCGTCCGGGAGGGGGCCGCGGTGGACCGCTTGAAGCAGATCGACGGAAGCGAGCTGCAGTTCGTCATGGATGCGATCAGCCTGACGCGGAAGAGGCTCGACGGGCGGGTGCCCCTGATCGGATTCGCCGGCGCTCCGTTCACTCTGGCCAGCTATGCGATCGAGGGCGGGGGCTCGCGCAACTATATCCATACGAAACAGATGATGTACGGCGAGCCGAAGGTGTGGCATCGGTTGATGGAGAAGTTCTCCCGCGTCTTGACGGCGTATCTGCGGCGTCAGATCGACGCGGGCGCGCAGGCCGTGCAACTGTTCGACAGTTGGGTGGGCTGCCTTTCCGCAGGCGACTATGTCGAGTACGTCAAACCGCACGTCCAATTCATTTTCGACGGACTCAAGGATGCCGGCGTACCGCTGATCCATTTCGGGACGGGCACCACGGCGATCCTGAAAGACATGCGTCAAGCGGGGGGCGACGTGATCGGCGTCGACTGGCGAGTGCATCTGGATGATGCCTGGGCGACCATCGGCCATGACCGGGCGGTGCAGGGGAATCTCGACCCGGTCACCCTATTCGGGCCGGTGCACGAGATCGAGCGCCGGGTGGCGGACATCCTACGTCGAGCCGGCGGGAGGCCGGGACACATCTTCAATCTCGGCCACGGGATTCTGCCCAACACGCCGGTCGAGCACGTCGCCGCCACAATAGAGATAGTGCACAAACTGAGCGCACGATAAGGACGTCATTCGTCAATCGTCATGCGTCAATCGAGGCGCTCCCCCTGCTGTGAAGATGATCTTGAGCGTTTGACGGTTTACGATTGACGAGGGTTAGGATGCCTGGACCGCAACGACCGATCGCCGTGCTGCTGATGGCCATGGGAGGACCGGATCGCCTCGAGAACGTCGAACCCTACCTTCAGGACGTTCGGGGCGGGCGTCCGACGCCACCTGAATTGGTGGAGGAGATCAGGGAGCGGTACCGCAAGACCGGCGGCAAGTCGCCCGTGCTGGGCATCACACGGGAAGTCGCGCGCAAGCTGGAACAGCGGCTCAACGGCCCCGGCGGCGAGCGGTATCGGTGCTATGTCGGGTTGCGGCATTGGCACCCGTTCATCAAGGAGGCGTACGCCGAGCTGCTAGACGATTTCCCGGAGCGGATCATCGGGCTCTGCATGGCGCCGCAATATTCGTCGCTGAGCATCGGCGCCTACATGAAGAAGGTCGAAGAGGCTCGGACCGAATTAGCCAGCGAAACGCCGATCAGTTTCGTGACGAGCTGGCACCGGCATCCGTTGCTGGTGGCGGCGATCACCGACAATCTCCAGCAGTCGCTGCAGAAGTTCCCGGCGGACGTTCGTGCGGGTGTCCCGATCCTGTTCACGGCGCACAGCCTGCCGGAACGGATCGCCGCGATGAAGGATCCGTACCCCGACGAAGTCAAGGCCACGGCCGAGGCGGTACGTGCAAAGCTCGGGGCGCAGCCGACGCGGTTCGCGTATCAGAGCCAGGGACGGTCCGGCGAGAAGTGGCTCGGTCCGACGGTGGAGGATACGCTGGCCGAACTGGCTCAGGAAGGCCACCGCCATGTGTTGGTGGCGCCGATCGGATTCATCTGCGACCACGTCGAAACGCTGTATGATATCGATATTGAGCTGAAGCAACTGGCCCACACGAAGGGGATGCAGCTGGAGCGCATTCCCATGCTGAACGCCTCTGCGCCGATGGTCGACATCCTGGTTGCCGTGTTGGAAGAGCATGAAGCGTCGCTCGTGGCGGGTTCTGCGACGAAGCCATGAGCAGTCGGCGTTCAGCCGGTCGCTTCATGGTTGGACGTCTCTGCTGAGGGCTGCACGCAGCTGACAGCCGCTAGCTGAAACTTCTGTGGCGCGTACCCCCAAGTCAGTGGTCATCGTCGGTGGCGGAATCTCCGGGCTCTCGACCGCGCTCGCTCTGTTGGAGCAGGCGAGGGCGGCGGATGTCCCAGTCACGTGCACCGTGCTCGAGGCGGCGCCGGTTTGGGGCGGGAAAATCCGGACGCATCGGGTCGGTCCTTTGGTCATGGAGGCCGGTCCGGACTCGTTTCTGTCCCAGAAGCCCTGGGCGATCGACCTCTGTCGGCGGCTCGGGCTGGCCGACCAGCTCATCAACACCAATCCCACTAAGAAGAAGGCGAGCGTCCTCTGCGATGGGCGGCTCCATGACCTGCCCGAAGGCTTGGTGACGTTTACGCCCACCCAGCTCGGTCCGCTCTTTCGCAGCGGCCTCTTGTCGTGGCTCGATCTGGCGCGCATGGGCTGCGATCTGCTGATTCCGCCCAAGCGCTCGGGCGAGGACGAGTCCCTGGCGGCGTTTTTCCGGCGACGGTTCGGCCGGGTGGCGTGCGAACGGGTGATGGAGCCGCTTATGGCGGGCATCTATGCCGGGGATGCCGAGCAAATGAGCCTGCGCGCCACGTTCCCGCGATTTTACGAATTGGAACAGGAACATGGGAGCGTCATCCGCGGAATGATGGCGGCACGTCGGGCCCGGGCCCAACTGGGCAATGGGGCGCAACCGCAGCGAACCATGTTCGTGACCCTCCGAAACGGACTCGGCGATCTGGTCACGGTCCTCGCCGGGCACATTCAAAAGGCCGGCGGCGTCTTGAAGGCAGGCGTGCAGGCGGAGGCGATTCGGGTGCGCTCGCACAAGCTCGGGCGCTGGATGTACGATATCGTCTGCACGGATGGGACGGCGTTGTCGGCGGAAGCCTTGGTGTTGGCCACGCCTGCCTATATCAGCGCCGAGTTGGTCCGGCCCTTGAGTCCTGCGGCGGCCGGTGTCATGGCGTCGATCCCCTATGCGTCCACCGCGACGATTACGTTGGTCTACCCGGCGGCTGCGGTGGGGAGTCGTCTGGAGGGCTTCGGTTTCATCGTGCCGCGCACGGAGGCACGGGAGTTGATCGCCGCAACCTGGACCTCGCTAAAATGGCCGCATCGTGCACCCGCATCGGATGTCTCCGTCCGGTGCTACCTGGGGGGCGTGGGGCGCGAGGCTATTCTGGATCACGACGACGAGCATTTGGTCCGCTGCGTGCGGGGCGAGTTGGCTTCCATTGTCGGTCTGCAGGCAGAACCGCACTATGTCGAAGTGAATCGCTGGCATCAGGCCATGCCGCAGTATACGATCGGCCACCTGGATCGTTTGGCTCAGTTGGAGGCCGCCTTGTCGCGATTCGGCGGGCTGGCGGTGACGGGCGCCGCCTATCGGGGGGTCGGTATTCCCGATTGCATCCGCGACGGCACCGAGACGGCGACCGGCCTCCTCCGGTACTTGCAGACGGAAGGGGCGTGATCGGGCGAAGATGGGAATGGATGACAGACGGGAAACAGGACCATGAACGATGAATTGAGAATTACGGATGTGAGCGGACCGTTTCGCGAGCCGCGCGAAGCGGTGTTGTCGTATGACTATGCGATCCAGCGGCCGACCTGGCCGACCCCGCACGCCGTACGCGTGAAGGTGGCGGTGAAGGAGGAGTTGGACAATCTGAAGGAGCGGTTGCTGGGGGCCGTCACCGGGACGCCGGGACAGCAGTTGATGGTGAACAGGCTGCTCTCGCGAAAAATCAGCGACGAAAAACTGCGCATCGCCGATGCGGAGGGGATGTTGAAAGAGCGTCTCGACGTCTTGCTGCCGCCCTTCACGGGACCCTTGGCCCATCTCTTTCCACGGCTCGAAGTCTGGGTGCAATCGGAACAGGCCGCCCTTCGTGACGAGATCAAGAAGACCGTCGGAATTTCGGTCTGACCAGCGCCGGTCCTGACCCACAGAATCTGTGGATAAGGCTGTGGATAGGTGTCCACTCGCGAGAAAACGCACCGCCCGGAGCGGTCCGCGAGCAACCTGCCTAATATTTAGGCATAGTGTCGGATTTTTTACGGGCCACAAGATGCTGTATAAGTAGGAAACCCGCAGGTGAAGCAGGTGGGGTGCATTTGGGCCTGGGGATAGCGGAGCCGCTCTTGGCGCGGGGTTCGTCACCGTCTAAGAGCAAATGGCCCATGGCATGTGGCGTATAGCACGAGCGACAGAGTCTGCTTCTCTCGTGCCATAAGCTATCGGCCATAAGCTACAAGCTCTTATTTAGAAAATCCTCCGGTACTGCCGGGAGTGTACGCCGGATTCGTCCGCGAACCCGATCGCACCGGTATCCGGATTGCTCGTATCGCTGAGATCGATGCGGTAGTGTCCGAGGACGTGCTCCATGGCCTCCTCGAACGGAATCGCCTGCGGGTAGAGGTCGCCGGGAGCGTGCGCACCGCGCGAGAGCGTCCGTACCACCTCGGCGTTGGCATACTTGGGATCGGAAAAAATGTAGATCTCGCCCACCGCATGGTCGCCGAGTTTGTGACCGGGACTGGTGGGCGGTACCAGGTCTTTGAGCGTTTGATCGAGCCGCGCGGCCTTGAAGCGTTTGAGCAGGCCGACCACCTGGCTGGTGGTGGCCTGCGGGGGGACGACCACGCTCACGGCGTTCACGTCCGTCAACGCCGCCTGCACCTTGAAGATCACCGGGGCGGCCTCCGGATCCTCCATCACGACTTGGGCGATCTCGGGGCCGGTGGCTTGTTTCTGTTTGCCGCTGGGTACGGCCAGGTTGATCAGCACCCACATGATCAGGATCACGCCGAACACCACCGCCACGGGGTGGAGACCGGCGCGTTTCCCTTCCTCGTACGGGCCTTGATCGTCACTCATGGCTGTGTCCCTGACTGTCGGCGGTCGAGCCGGGCGCGGTCGCCGCGTCGGCCGGCTGCGCGGCGAGGGCGCGTTTGGCTTCCGTCCAGTATCCGTCCATTTCGGCCAACGTCAAGTCGGCCACCGTTCGTCCGGTCGCTGCGGCCTGCCGTTCGATGTATTGAAAGCGGCCGGTGAATCGGTTCGTGGCTTGGCGAAGGCTGTCTTCGGGATTGATCTTCAGATGGCGGGCGAGGTTGACCAACGAAAACAGGAGATCGCCGAGTTCGGCGGCGATCTCGGGGCTCTGCGCCGCGACGGTGGCTCCGTCCGTAACGGCCCCGCGGAGCTCGGCCAGTTCTTCGTCGACCTTCCCAAATACCTCGGTCAGGCCCTGCGCATTGTCTGGCCAGTCGAACCCGACCCGGGCGGCGCGGGCTTGAACCTGATAGGCTCGGAGCAGCGCCGGCAACGACTTGGGCACATCCTGCAGCAACGAGTCGGGTTTGCCGGCATCCTTCCGCTCGGCGCGCTTGATTTCTTCCCAGCGATGGACGACCTGCTCCGGGTTGAGAGACTCGTCGGCGGCCTGGTCCCCAAACACATGGGGGTGGCGCCGCACAAGCTTGTCGCCGAGCTGCCGCAGGACGTCTTCGATGGAGAACGTGCCCGCTTCCGCACCGATTTGGCTGTGGAAGAGGACCTGCAAAAGAACGTCGCCCAGTTCTTCTTTCAGCTTGGGGTAGTCCCGATGGTCGATGGTTTCGAGTGTCTCGTAGGTTTCTTCGAGCAGGTAAGGCTTGAGCGACTCGTGGGTCTGCTTCCGGTCCCAGGGACAGCCTCCGGGAGCGCGCAGCCTGGCCATGATGGATACTACTCTGTCGAAACCGCTGGACATGCCGCCAACCCTTTCGTGACGCCACTCTAGCTGAGTTCCGTACCACCTTCAACGGGTCGTCGTGTCTTGAACCACCCCGGGGCCTATGGTAGGGTACGGCGCTGTGCGGCCTGTCGATATGTGAAGCCTGGGTGGTATGCATATGGGAGATCAGCCGGAACAGGGATTCGTCATCCGCGACCGCCGCGGACGGACAGAGGAGGCGGCTCCCTCATCTTCGGCCAAACCCTCGACCCCTCCGCCGACCCAGGAACCGTCTGGAGCACAGGCCGGATCACAGCAGGCCGCGGCTCATTTCCCTGTCAATTTCTCTTCGTTTGTGATCTCCATGGGCAGCTCCGCCTTGATGCTGATGGGCGAGCAGTTGGATCCCCAGCAGCCGGCGATGCCGATGAACCTGCCGCAGGCCAAGGAAATCATCGATCTCCTCTCCATGCTCGAAGACAAGACCCGGGGCAACCTGACACCCGATGAGCAGGTCGTGATGAAGGACATGCTCTACGCGCTGCGGATGAAATTCGTCAGCCTGACCTCCGGGAAATCGTCCTTGCACACCCCGTAATTGCGCGTCTCCGGTTAACTCCCGCTGGTTCGTCCCGTTCAGTACCGGGCTTGGTCTGTCTCAGGCGGTCAAGGTGACGAGCTCTCCTTCGGACCCGGCCGGGTTCGCCCGAAGCGAAGACTCTTTTGAGACTCCCGCAGGAATTCGATATAGTGGTACCCGAGATGAAAGCCGGGGACGCAGAGCAGACCCTGTCGGACCGGGGCGCCATTCAGCGCATGGTGCCGCCCGGCGTCGTGACCAGTCCCCCGCCTCCCGATCAGGCGTCCGCCGCCGACAGCGAGCATCGTAAGCGCCACGTCCGGCCCGTCTGGATCGTGCTGATCCTGCTGCTTCCCTGTCTCGCCCTGACCTTTTACTATGCCCAGACGGCGATTCCGGTCGGAGAAGAATCCGATTCCTTCCTGCCGAGCACCGGCTATGCATTCGTGCTCCTGCTGGTCAACCTTGACCTCATCGGATTCGTCGTTCTCACCCTGCTGTTATCCCGGAATCTGATCAAAGCTTATTTCGAACGGCGGCATCGCCTCGTCGGGTCCGGGTTCCGGGCCAAGCTGGTCGCGGCCTTCATCGGCTTCTCGCTGATTCCCACGGTGTTGCTGGCCCTGGTCGCGAGCGGGCTGGTCAATAAGGCGGTCGACGTGTGGTTCAACGACCAGATCGAACACGTGATGAAGGACTCGTATGAGGTGGCGCGCATGCATCATGCGGGGCATGTCACGCTGGCCATCAACAGCGCGCGGGCTATCAGCCATGAGATCTTCCGCGAGGAACTGTTGCTGCCGGAACAGCGGGATCTGCTCGTGGCGGCAATCGCACGGAAACGGGCCGAGTATGGGACGGCCGGCATCGAGATCTTCTCGGCAAAAATGGAAACATTGACCAAATCGCTCGATCCGGACGTGCCGGTGGCGGTACTCGATCTTCCGATCGGCCAGCTCGTCCTGCAGGTCATCAACGGCAAACAGGAACTGACTTCCGTCCAGGAGGCCCAGACCGGCCGGCTGGTGCGGGCGGGGGTACCCATCGCGTCGAGCGTGCGCCGGGGCGAGATCGACGGCGTGGTGGTGGTGGATGCCTATGTCCCCGAATCGCTGCTCGGCAAAATGGAGAGCATCGGCCGGCAATACGCCGAATACAAACAGATGAAGGCGATGAAAAACCCGATCAAGGCGGGGGCCTATCTGCTGGTGGCGGTCATCACGGTGATGATCCTGTTCAGCGCCACGTGGTTTGGCTTCTACGTCGCCCGCGGCATCACCGTGCCGATTCAGCGTCTGGCCGAGGCGACCGAAGCGATCGCGCAGGGCGATCTCTCGGTCCGCATCGAGGCAAAGGCGACGGACGAAATCGGCACACTGGTGGACTCGTTCAACCGCATGACGGCCGACCTGCAAGGGAGCAAGCGCAAACTTGAGGAGGCCAACATCTCGCTGCGCCAATCCAACCTCGAATTGGATCGCCGGCGCGCCTACATCGAAACCGTGGTGGACACCATCGCCGCCGGCCTGCTTTCGATCGACCGCCAGGGCATCATCACGACCTTCAACCCTTCGGCCGAACGCATTCTCGGCCTCTGGGCCGACCGGTTTCGCGGACGCTCTGCGAATGAGGTATTCAAGGAGTACAAGCTGGATCTGTTCCAGTCGGTCTACGACCGGATGCTGGCGGATCAACGCGACAACATGGCGCTCGAAGGGCAGCTGGATCTCCAGGGCCGGTTCCTGACCATCGGGGTGCACTGCTCCCGGATGAAGGATGAATCGAACAAGGATCTGGGATTCGTGCTGATCTTCGAGGATCTGTCCGAGTTGATCAAGGCCCAGAAGGCGGCCGCCTGGCGGGAGGTGGCTCAGCGGATCGCGCACGAGATCAAGAACCCGCTCACGCCTATTCAGCTCTCGGCTCAACGGCTGCGCAAGAAATTCCAGGACAAAGCGCCGGATTTCGACCGGATTTGCGACGAGTCCACGCAGGTGATCGTCAACGAGGTCGGCAGCCTGAAGCAGATGCTGGACGAGTTCTCGAAGTTTGCCCGGATGCCGGCGCCCCACATGACCCTGAACTCGCTCGACGACGTGGTGAAGGAAGTGGTGACGCTGTATCAAACCGCCCACCGCGAAATCGAATGCGTGGTGGACCTGGATCATGACCTGCCGTCGTTCAATTTCGACCGGGAGCAGATCAAGCGCGTGCTGGTAAACCTATGTGACAACGGAATCCATGCTATGAACCAGAAGGGACGGCTGTGGATTACCACCCGCTACGATACGAAGCGGCGTCGGGCGGTGATCACGATTGCCGACGAAGGGATCGGGATTGCCCCGGAGGATCAGGAAAAACTGTTCGTACCGTATTTCTCGCGCAAGAAGACCGGCACGGGCCTGGGACTCGCCATCGTGCGGCGCATCATTACGGACCACGACGGACAGATCCAGGCGGGTAACAATCAGCCCAAGGGAGCCCTGTTCACGTTCGAATTGCCGGTGTGAGGGGAAGCCGCCGGCCATCAGCACTGAGCCGTCGGCACCGGATTGGGGCGAGTCGCGCGGCCGCGAGCCGATCGCTGACGGCTGAAAGCTGAGCGCGTTTGTATTTGGAGAGACCATGTCCGCATCGATTTTGATTGTCGACGATGAAGTCTCGATCCTGAATTCCTTGAGCAGCATCCTCGAGGATGAAGGCTACGATATTACGGTGGCCAAGAGCGGCCCGGAGGCGTTGAAACTCTGTGCGACCGACCCGCCGGACCTCATGATGTTGGACATTTGGATGCCGGACATGGACGGGCTGGAGACCCTTCGACGCGTGCGCGAACTCGCTCCTTCGACCCAGGTCATGATGATGTCGGGGCATGGCTCGATCGAAACCGCCGTCAAGGCCATCAAGCTCGGCGCATACGACTATATCGAAAAACCGCTTTCGCTCGAAAACGTGACCCTCCGGGTCAAGCATGCGCTGGAGCAGCACCGGCTCGAGCAGGAAAATCGCACTCTTCGGACCAAGGTCGAGGGGAAGTTCGAGTTGGTCGGGCAGGCGCCGGTGATGCAACAGCTCCGGCAGCTGATCGAGACGGCCGGACCGACCAACAGCCGCGTCCTGATCGGCGGCGAAAACGGCACGGGAAAGGAACTGGTTGCACGGGCGATCCATCAGCATAGTGCGCGGGCCACCCGCCCGTTCGTGGCGGTCAATTGCGCGGCGATTCCCGAAACCCTGATCGAGAGCGAGCTGTTCGGCCACGAGAAGGGGGCCTTCAGCGGGGCCACGACGATGAAGCGCGGCCAATTCGAACAGGCCGACGGCGGCACCCTCTTTCTCGACGAGATCGGAGACATGAGCTTGAGCACGCAGGCCAAGGTGCTGCGCGCGCTGCAGGAGCAGCAGTTCACGCGGGTAGGAGGGACCAAACTCATCAAGGTGGACGTGCGCGTCCTGGCGGCATCGAACAAGGATCTGCTCAAGGAGATCGAGAAAGGCTCGTTCCGAGAGGACCTCTTCTATCGGCTGAACGTCGTGCCGATCATCGTGCCGCCTCTGCGCGATCGGCGGGAAGACATTCCGCTGCTCGTGAAGCACTTTCTCCACCTCCATGCCGAGGAGCAGGGGTTGAAACACAAGCAGGTGTCGCCCGAGGCGATGGACGTGTTCATGCAGTACGACTGGCCGGGGAACATTCGCGAGCTCCGCAACCTCATCGAACGGCTCATGATCATGGTGCCGGGTCCGGTCATCGAATCCGGGCACGCCTCGCTGGCGCTTCAAGTGCGGCCGAATCTGCCGGCGGCCCAGGCGACGACCGGAGCCGCGCCGGGCAACCATCTGCTCAGCCGGCACTACGATTCGCTGCGTGACGCCCGCAATGCGTTCGAAAAAGAATTCATCTCCCGCAAGCTCCGCGAGCATCACTGGAACATCTCACGCACGGCCGAAGACCTCAAGATCGAGCGGAGTCACCTGCATCGGAAAATCAAACTGCTCGATGTCGAGATGCGGCCTGAGAGCTAGACGCGTCGTTCGTATCTCGTCGCACGCGTTTCGCACGGAGCTTTCTCCGCATCCTGCGAGATACGCTTCACGACAGACGCTTCACAGGGGCCGCTCGGCGCGTCGCCCATGATTGTTTGCCGCTGTTGACCCGCTATCCGTCGCCTCGCTAAGATGCGGCCCTTCCTATGACTACCTACCGCGAGGCCGGGGTCGACATCGATGCCGGCGACGAATTCGTCGAACGCATCAAACCGCATGTCCGGGCCACGTTTCGTCCGGAAGTCCTGACGGATCTCGGGGGCTTCGGCGGTCTCTTTCGCTTCCAGGCCAACCGCTACCAGGACCCGGTGCTCGTCTCCGGAACCGACGGGGTCGGGACCAAGCTCAAGATCGCGTTCCTGATGGACAAGCACGACACGGTTGGGATCGATTTGGTCGCGATGTGCGTGAACGATATCGCGGTCAGTGGGGCGGAACCGCTGTTCTTCCTCGATTACTTTGCCACAGGAAAACTGGCCCTGAAGACCGCCGAGGCGGTTGTCCGCGGCATCGCCGACGGTTGCCGTCAGGCGGGCTGCGCTCTCATTGGCGGCGAGACCGCGGAGATGCCGTCCTTTTATACGGAAGGGGAGTACGACCTTGCCGGGTTCGCCGTCGGCGTCGTGGATCGGCCGAAGATGATCGACGGCCGCCAGATCGCGCCGGGGGATGTCGTCATCGGCTTGGCCTCGACCGGTGTCCACAGCAACGGCTTTTCATTGGTACGGAAAGTGTTGCTCGAAAGCAGCGGGTTGAAAATCGAGCAGGTGTTGCCGGAATTGGGCCGTCCGTTGGGCGAGGTTCTGCTGACACCCACTCGAATTTACGCGAAACAAATTCTGGCACTGGTGGACACTGCGCCGCTCAAAGGCATCGCGCACATCACCGGCGGGGGGATCACGGATAATTTGCCTCGCGTGTTCCCGCCACGGTGCGGCGCGCGCATCCGGCGAGGGGCCTGGCCGGTGTTGCCGATCTTTCAGGCGATCCAGGAGCGGGGGAAGGTGGCCCTCGACGAGATGTATCGTGTCTTCAACATGGGGATCGGGTTGATCTTGGTAGTGGCGCCCGAGCATGCGGACCGCGTCATTGCCAAAGCCGGTGCGTTGGGCGACCGCGCCTATCGCATCGGAGAAATCGTGAAGCAGGCTGAGGAAGAAGGAGTGGTCGAGTATGTCGGGTAGCGCCGCACGAAGGATCCGGCTCGGTGTCCTGGTATCCGGCCGCGGGTCGAATCTCCAAGCCATCATCGATGCAATCGAGGCAGGGACGTTGTCGGCCCAGATCTCGGTTGTGCTCAGCAATAAGAAGGATGCGGTCGGACTCGAGCGTGCGCGCAAGCATGGACTGACGCACGTCTTCCTCGATCCGAAACCCTTTGCCGGGCAACCGGACAGTCGGGAAGCCTACGATCGCGCGGTGTTAGACGTGTTACGCAAACATGACGTCGAGCTCGTCCTGCTTGCCGGGTACATGAAGATCGTGACCGGGGTGCTGGTGAAGGCCTACGAGAACCGGATGATGAACATCCATCCGTCGCTATTGCCGTCGTTTCCGGGTCTCGACGTGCAGAAGAAGGCGATCGAGCACGGCTGCAAGATCGCAGGCTGCACAGTGCATTTCGTGACGGAAGGCGTGGATGAGGGACCGATCATCATCCAGGCGGCGGTGCCGATCCTGGAAGACGATCAGCCCGAGGCACTCGCCGCCCGCATCCTGGAGCAGGAGCACAAGATCTATCCGCGCGCAGTGCAGCTCTATGCGGAGGGGCGGTTGCGGGTGGAGGGGAGGCGGGTGGTCGTCAGCGAACCGGGCAAACCGCCAGCCGGCTTCATCAGCCCTGCGTGAATCCTAAGTTCGAGTAGAGAGTCGCGGCACGCTTGTGTATAATGCAGCCTGGGTCAGCGAGGACGAGCGCTGGGCTTTCTCCCCGTCTCCTCCGCAGAAGCACAGCACCTGCGCACTTCCGCGCAGCCAACCCTGCGGTTCTATTTTCGGCGCTCGTCACTCCACCCACGCGTAACGTTCCATCCCGACACGGTGTCTGTGGGGGGCTAGCTCAGTTGGGAGAGCACTACGTTCGCAACGTAGGGGTCGGGGGTTCGACTCCCCTGCCCTCCACCATACCAACCTTCGGTTGACCCGCGCGCTCTCTTTATCGCCTTATCATGAATTGATGCGTGCGGATAAACCCCTCCAGGAGCCTACTGTTTGTCTAAGTCTCGCTTGCTCGTTCCGGCCGCTCATTAGGCGAAGCCTCTCCCCATTATCGCCGATCGAGAAATACCTCTCCTGTTTTCCTCCTCGGCCTCAGTTTGCTCCCAACGGTGTTGATGGGGCCTCCGCACTCTCCGATGCTCGGTCAGGTGCCGTGTGACCTGTTGCTCGAACCGTGCGTAGCCTTCCTTCGTGAACAAATCGCGCTGGATTGCTTCGAGCAGGAGCGTTTCGACCAACTTGCGCGGGGCCATCGGGGCCCACCCGCGGGCGGTCTGCTATACCGGCGGGCTGGATGTGAGCAAGGCTTTCAGCTGACCAAGTTCGGATGGATAGACCGTCTCATGCACCAGTCCAAACTGTTGTCCCTTCGTCCATACTACCCGTGCTTTATCGATCACGATGAGATGAGGGTTCGTAGGATGATGAAGAACGAGCGTGAGTTTGTCCCCTTCCTTGACCAACATATCGCCCTCGACCAGGCATCCCTTTGTGGAGAGGTTGGCAACCATCCCTTGGCCCTGGCCCTTCAAACTCCTGTAAAATACTTTGCATTGAACCGTGGCGCGCTCAGCTTCTCGGAGCTGCCAGAGTGAAAGAGGCTGAGCACCATCCAATAATTGGTTTGGCTCAATCGCCTGCTCCAGCGTATCTGACATGGTGGCCTCCCTGTCTGGCAAATCATTTGAGAACCAGTGCTCCGGCACGTAGACCTGATTAGGCTGGGTCACATGCCGAGAAAGGTCCCTAGTTCAGGCCATCCAGTGTGGGGTTATGTCGCTATATGGCTCGTCTTGATGAGCCTCCTGGTCCCCCTCCTTTCCGCCACGGAAGCCGAATACTTCCGCGCTCTCAGCGCCAACCCCTACCACCCGAATTCGATGGCCAACCTGTGGTTTGAGTCAGCCCTAATTGGTTAGGAGGCCGATATGTTTGCTCAGCCTCCCTGCCCTAAGTGCGGGACTCCATAGAAGTACGCGAGTCGCCGGGCTTGCAGGAATTGATCTGTCATCAATGCGGGGCTGCTCTGTCCCGAACGGTCGAGCCGATCAGGCCGCTGATGCCGGAAGAAGAACCGCCAGCTTTGCTGCGCCCCTTTTGATGAATAGGAGCGCTTCGCGATCGGCGTGCGGGTGAATCATGGGTGGACTGGTTTCGAAAAGAAGGACAACCCGTTCCTTGAAGGGACAAGATGTCCCGGATAGCAAACCTCTTTCCTCTCAGGCCGGGTAATAAGCTCGCAGTATTTCAGGCATGACAGACGAAGACGAGTCACCTGTTGCCTGGCACATAGATGGCGGTGCCTTGTTGATCGATTAAACGACCATGCGGTGTAATGGTCCTATTTCTCTAGGATGAAAGGGGGCACCACTATGATGAACGGCAACAAATCCTCCCTCGTCGTGGGTGCGTCGGCCCTTGTCATAGGATTTTGTGTGGGTGTCAGCACAGGTATTCTCATTGCTCCACACGCTGGAGCGCAGACGCGGCGACACCTAAACACCTTTGCAGAAGACATGATCGAAGATACCGCAGAAGTCGTTGATGAGGTCATTGAACGCGGGAAACGCTTGATAGCCATATGACAGGCCTTGAGCGGACCTGCAATGTAGCGTTGAGAGGGTAGCTCATACCCCGGCAAAGGGGGACATCTCGCCCTAGGGCGCTGCTCGCAAGGGGCAGACGCTGGAAGCCGGCGTGGAGTGTATCCGCATGCCCGAGCCGGCAGCGTTAACCCGGTGAGGTCTTGCTGTCTGTCAGATGAAGTCTTGAGCTGTACAAATAACTGTATGCATTAGCCTTCAGTTTCTCCCACTCGGACCTGGTTTGTGGCATAGAGCGGACACGGTCGATCTGGGCACTCCCGCAAGAAGAGACTGGCATCCTGGTTGCCTGGCTCTTCCTCCAGCATGTGGTGGGAGGTGTCGTCGTGAGACAGTTACACGTTGCGATCAGCCTGCTGCTTCTAGCGTTTTGGGCCATCCAGGCCGAGCCGGAGGCGCAAGCCTTCAGTGCCAACCCTGCACAATTGACGTTCAATGCCATGCAAGGAGGCATGAATCCTCCGAGCCAGATTGTCAGCTTCGAGAAGCACAACAAGCGGGATATCAATAGGGCCAGTGCGTACGATGCGAGCTGGCTAAGCGTCACGCTGTCCCCGCGCCAATATGTTCCGAGCGACCAACTGCTCGTCAGTGTCAATGTCGCGGGTCTCTCCCCGGGGGTCTACAGGGGGACGGTTACCATTGCCGCCACGAAAGACGACTCGGTCACCATTGCGGTGACTCTGAGGATTGCTGCACGCCCTACCGTCACGATCTCTTCATCTCCTCCTTCCATCGCGACCGTGACCCCGATCTCGGACGCCGACAGCGAAACGGATGTGCCGGAATATACGGTCTCCCGCGACACAGCCTCCACGGACTTCGCGGTCACAGGGGAATTCCGCGTGGGGCGTGAGGAACAGGCTAGGCCCTGGTCACCGACTCATCCTTAGCAACGGCCATTCGGTGGGTTTGGTCTTATTACGGGGATGCCCTTCCTCATGCCGACCTTCTGTCCACGATATGACCGCGAAGTGTCGGAAGCATGTCGGACGTCTTACCGCCAAGCCAGCTCCCGCTGTTCCATCGCTTTCCCGACAGCCGCTTTCAAACGCTTGCCGTCCACCGGCTTCACCAGGTAATCCACTACACCCTTTCGCATGAGTGAAACGGCCAAGTTGGTGTCCGGATAGCCGGTGAGCACCACGATGGGCACATGAGGATACTGACAATGGAAATAGGAGATGGCGTCCACG
>JRYJ01000357.1_pt2 | contig 20992 bp, 14 predicted proteins | sample 235371 | NCBI WGS metagenome assembly JRYJ01 (sample SAMN03074219, study PRJNA261477) | activated sludge metagenome | biome: Wastewater Treatment Plant; feature: Wastewater; material: Activated sludge; isolation source: activated biomass of a wastewater treatment plant treating hydrocarbon... ... | reverse complement strand
GGAGGGTGGCCCGGTAGAATTCCGAAAGGTTGCCGGCGGTAATGGTCCAGACGAATTCTTCCAGGTGATCCACGAAGCGCGCGGACCCTTGCCACGATCCCACGAGGGCGGGATCGACCGGTGGAAGGCGCTTCACGGCGATCTTGTGCGGCATACCGTTCAAAGCCTGGAACAGTATCCGGTCGAAGCGGGCCGGACTTTGGTTCTTCGCAAGCCTCTCCCAATTGATGCTCAGAATGCCGGTGGTCGCAAAGGTATCTTTTCCGTTGAGTTGGTACGTCCCGTGCAAAATATCCTGGAACGATTCGACCTGCCAGCGGCCGCGGTCTGCGACGAGCGTACCGGGAGAGACCACCGCGGTCGTCATGGTCCATTCGCCCCGGTCGCTGATCGACAGGTGTCCTTTGCCGAACATGAGCCCCACCGGAAGGCACCCATACCAATCCCCCGCCCACTGTGAGGGCGAATCGGTGAGACCTGTGGCCGTTGAAGCGGCTCCTCCCAGCGAGAGTTGACTGGCCAGTCGTGCGGCAGCCACCCTGGCCAGATTGGTCACCGCATCCATCGGGTTTCCATGCTTGCTGGCCGACAGCGACAGAGTGACCAGGGCATCGCCCTTCATGAACGTGAGCTGCATGCCGCCGACCGGGGAACGGAAGGTGAACGCCCCGTCGCCGATCCCGGGGATCAGCGTGCGGTCGGATTTCATCCGCTCACTGTTGAACAGACTCTTTTTTTCTCCGCCGGTGTCCGGGGTCAGCTCAACCAGCAGGGTTTCCTTGGGATTGCGCTTGGCATGGTAGAGGCATTGTTGGTCGTTCTGGGCTTCTCCCGGCGTCACGGGAGTCCCGATTGCAAGCTCGACTTCGGCTTCGGTGACGACCAGGCAGGCATTCAGGTTCTTGGCCACCAAATCGGCCGGCTTTGAGCAGCCGGCGGCAAAGGCGAGCGTCAGAAGAACGGAGATGAAGGATCGCATCAGGAATGGAGCGGTCACGTGATGGCTCAGTCTAGGGGCGAACGCCCTAGAATAGCAAGTGCCAGAGGGGGAGAGAAGCGGAAGCGCGAAACCTCGCAGGCTGAACGTACCAGCCTGCCCTCAGGACGGCACGAACTTCAGAGCCGCGGAGTTGATGCAGTACCGGAGGCCGGTCGGCGGAGGGCCGTCTTTGAAAACGTGGCCCTGGTGTCCGTCGCAACGCGCGCAATGGACTTCGGTGCGGGGGAAGATGAGCTTGAAGTCCGTCTTTGTCCCGACCACTTCCGGGGCGACGGGTTGCCAAAAGCTCGGCCAGCCGGTGCCGCTGTCGAACTTGTGTTCGGAGGAGAACAGCGGCAGGTCGCAGCCCGCACAGCGGTATAGGCCGGCCTTCTTGTTGTCGTGCCACGCATTCTTAAACGGCGGTTCGGTCGCTTCGTGACGGAGCACTTGGTACTGATCGGGCAAGAGCTGCTTCCGCCATTCCTCATCGCTCTTGGTCACCTTTACGATCGGACCGATGTCGATCTGCTGTCCCATTGGTGCCTCCGTCACGTCGGTTGCCGAACCGCCACAGCCTAGCATGCCTGAGTCGACGGCTCCAACCGGATCTTACAGGCGGCCGGAGCCGTGCAAGCGATTATCGGCTTGCGACGCTGGTGGCCTCCTCGACGTCATGCGGTGGCGTACGGTCATTGTGGAATGCGGCCTGCAGGACTTCGTCCAGCCGCTGCACGAGGATGATCTCCAGATCCTGGCGAACTTCCTCCGGGACGTCCCGCAAGTCCTTCTCGTTCGTCTTCGGCAGGATGATCCGTCGAAGGCCGGCCCGATGGGCGGCCAGGACCTTTTCCTTGATCCCTCCGACCGGCAGGACCAGCCCTGTCAGGCTGATCTCTCCTGTCATCGCCGTGTCGCTTCGAACCGGTTTCCCCACGTAGGCCGATGCAAGCGCGGTCGCCATCGTGATGCCGGCCGACGGCCCATCCTTCGGAATCGCGCCGGACGGCACGTGAATGTGGACGCCGTTCCGCTTGAAGCGGGAGATGTCCAGGCCCATCGCCTCGGCATGGCTCCAGAGATAGCTCCGGGCGGCGCGGGCGGATTCCTGCATGACCTCGCCCAACTGACCGGTCAGCGTGAGGTCATGGCTACCCGGCAGCAGCGAGGTCTCTACATAGAGGACATCGCCTCCCGTCGGGGTCCAGGCCAGACCGGTCGCGACTCCGGCGGGAAGCTCCTTCCGCGCCTCTTCGGGCTGGAACCGCTCGTGACCCAGCCACGTATCCAGTTGCGACCGGTCGACGGTTACCGGCGCCGCTTTGCCTGCAGAGTCCCGGTCCGTCATTGTCACCGCGATCTTTCTGGTGACTCGGCCCAGCATCTGTTCGAGCTGGCGAACGCCGGATTCGCGCGTGTATCGGGTGATGACGAGATTCAACACCTCCTCCGAGAGCAACGCCTGTTCCGCGTTCAAGCCTGATTCTTTCAGCCGTCGCGGCCAGAGGTAGCGCCGCGCGATCTCNNCTTGCCGACGCCCGGAGGCCCCACGAGGCAGAGGATGGGCGCCTTGGCGGACGGGTTCAGCTTCAGCACCGCGAGGTGCTCGACGATGCGTTCTTTCACCTCCGTAATTCCGTAATGGTCTTCGTTCAGCACGTTGCGGACGTGCGCGAGGTCGAGCCGGTCTTCGGAAGCCTTTTTCCACGGCAACTCCAGGATCAGCTCCACGTAGCTCCGGATGACCTGATGGTCCGGGGACGAATTCGGAATCTTGGCGAGGCGCGCCATCTCGCGATCCGCCTCCTTCCGCACGTGATCCGGCAGGTCGGCCTCCTGAAGTTTCTTCCGCAGGGTTCCCAGTTCACTCTCCTCCTGGTCGCCCTCGCCCAATTCCTGCTGGATGGCTTTCAGCTGTTCGCGGAGGATGTATTCCCGCTGCGTCTTGCCAAGCTTTTCGCGCGCTTCGCTGGCGATCTTGTCGCGGAGCTGGAGCACTTGCACTTCCCGCGACAAAGCGGCATACAACCCACGCAGCAGGTCCGCCCTCGTCGCGGTCTCCAGCAGTTGCTGTTCGCCGTCGAGCGTCAGGTTCAGCAGCGAGGCGATGCGGTAGGCGAGCAGGACCGGGTTGTCTTCGGCCCCCAACGCCGCGACGGCCTCGTGGACGCCCGGCGTCTGGATGAGTTTCGGCAGCTCGGTAATGACGTCGAGTATCGCTCGGTGGAGCGCTTCGACTTCCGTGCCTCCGTCGATGAGTTGGGGCAGTTGCCGAACTCTGGCCCGGAGATAGGGTTCCGACTGGTCGAGCTTGAGCAGAACGCATCGTTCAAGGCCCTGAATTAGAATATTGTACTGCCCTTCCGCAGCCCGAGCGGTTTGTTTGATGACGGCTTTGGTGCCGATGGTGTAGAGGTCGTCCAAGCCCGGATGTTCCGTCTGGGCATCGCGCTGGGCGACGACCAGCAGGGTTTTGTCCTCCGTCTTCAAGGCCGCCTCAACGGCGGCGACCGACCGATCGCGCCCCACCGTCAGGGGCATCATGATGCCGGGGAACAGGACGGTACGTTTGACCGGAAGAACCGGCAAGTTGGTCAGAATCGCTGTCTCGGACTCGGGCATGTGATCCTCCATTCGGGAGGGGACAAAAGAAAACTCAGGAGCCTCCCTTGTGTGTTGTTCCCAGATAGCCACCGGCGGATCTGAGTCAAGCGCAGGACAAGCGGGGAGAAAATCCATTGCACCGATCGTCGTACCCTTGACTCCGACAGGGAGCGGCTGGTACGAGGCTGACGCCTCTTACCTGGGAGCGTGATGACCGATCACCGGCGAGTGCTGCTCGCCTGGAGCAGCGGAAAAGACAGTGCGTGGGCGTTGCATCGGCTCCGCATGCAGCGTGACGTCGAGCTTGTCGGACTGCTGACGACGGTGGATCGTGGGGCCGGCGAGGTCCCGATTCACGGCGTCGCCGAGGCGTTGGTCCAAGCTCAGGCGCAGGCGATCGGACTGCCGCTGACGAAGGTCTGGATTAACTCCCCCTGCTCCAATGCCGACTACGAACAGGCCGTGGGTGCGGCGTTGCGGGACGCCAAAGACCGGGGCGTCACCCATGTGGCGTTCGGGGATCTATTTCTGGAGGATATTCGGCGGTATCGCGAGGACTCGTTGCGTGACACGGGGCTCGGCCTGCTGTTTCCGCTGTGGGGCCGAGCGACGGGGGAACTCGCACGCGAAATGGTGACGAACGGGCTGCGGGCGGTCGTCAGCGCGGTCGACACGGAGCAGTTGGATGGGACCTGGGCGGGGAAAGAATTCGACGAGCGGTTCCTGGCGGATCTGCCGCGTCAAGCGGATCCTTGTGGAGAGCGGGGAGAGTTTCACACCTTCGTGTACGACGGGCCGATGTTCAAAATGCCGGTGCGCCTGGTTCGAGGCCGGCAGCAGTCCAAGGGGCGGTTCAGAACCATCGAATTGGGACTCGCCTGATTACCTGTCTCGTCATTCGTATCTCGCCGTTCGCAATCGACAATCCTCCGGTTGGCGAGATACGATTCACGTACAACGCTTCACCCCTACTAGCGGTCGATAAAGAGGCTTCCAGCGTTCTCCAAATAAGTTTTGCGATTGAGTCGCTCGGGGTGCGCGCCTGGGCGGGGCGGCGGTACCGAGGTGTAGTCGTCCCTCCCTTCCAAGTCAAAGAAGGCTCCCAGGCTGTTTTCTGATCCCGCGCCCAGCCCGCGTTTAATGGCGTACTGGTCGGCCCCACCCTCTTCGATGAACAGACCCCATCCCCCATGGTCTGCTATGCCCAGCCCTGTCGAGGCAGGCAGATCGTAGAGGTCGCTGGTAAGGGCGCCGTCGACGGCCATCGCGACGCTGCCGTCCCACGCGGCTCCTCCATTGTAGAAGGGACCTTTGGATCCGTAGCGGTCTTTGCCTTGGTAATCGATCATCAACCCGATTCCAAAATGGGCGGCGCTGCCCTGGCCGTAGCGGGCGGCCTGATGGTCGTCGTCGCCGTTGAGGTCCAGGGCCAGCCCCGCCCCGAAGTAGTAGCCGTGTCCCTGAGAGAAATTGTCGCTCCGATAGCGGTCCTCACCGCCCGCATCCAGCAGCAGGCCCCAGCCACCGCCCAGGTTCAATCCTGCATGGCCGGGAGGCTTGGCAAGGATTCGGAACCCGGAACCGGTTCCCAGGCCGAAGCAGTCGTACTGAAACGCGGCGTCCTTCGGTTTGGCTTCCGGGGCGTCCGCCGCATTGTATGCGCTGGGGTACTTTCCACCGCACTCGTACGTGTCGTTCCCGGCTAAATCAACCACTGCGCCCACGCCGAGCGGGGCTCCGAATCCCAGTGCGTAGCCGAAGCTCGTATGGCGATCGTCTCCGGCACCGTCGATCAACAGGCCCAGGCCGCCGAAGGCCGCGCCCTGCGTGAACCGGGTCCCTTCATAGACGTCGTGCCCTGAGCCGTCGTAGAGGATTCCGAGTCCGGCAAACCCGGCGCCGCCCGTACCGGGCGCGAGATGGTACGTGTCGTTCCCCTCATGGTCGATCAGAAGGCCGACACCCAGCCGCCCCGTCGCAACGCCGAGCGGGAGGGTGTGATAGGTGTCGTTGCCCCGTAGATCGATGACCACGCTGTTGCCCAAATCGGTGTTGGGACTCGCCCCGGCCAGACCGCGATAGGTGTCGTTCCCACCCAGATCGATAATCAAGGCCGCCCCCTTTTCGAGCGCGTAGGTGTTGGGACCGGTTCCACCGACGATGATCAACCCATACGATGTTTGGTGCAGCAGCAGGACGTCGCCGGTTATGCCCGGAACGGTCTGACTGATCGGCTTGCGGCCTTGGAATGCGGTCTCGACCTGCTTCAGGAACTTGTGGTTGCCCAACCGTACCAATCGCTGGGCGGCTGAGATGAGCCGATCCTCCTGAATCTCGACGGAACCCTCCCAACGATGTCGTGCTTTCTTTGTGGGATAGTGCTCGCGGATCTGGTCGTGGAGAGCCTCAAGGGTGGGCAACGTGGAGGAAGGCAATGGATCAACTCTTATGTCAACGAGAGCCTCCTTGATGGGCGGATTGGGGTATGGCTGCATCGGGGAACCAATAATAGTGGGATCAGGTGACAGATTACAACGGCTCTGAACGTCATGAGAGGCGTTTGACGGAAGTGCCCTGGCAATCGCATGGCAGGGGTAGCAGGAGGCCTAGTACGAAATGCTCATGTGCATCGGACGCTGCTCAAAGGAGTCTGGCCCCTTACTTCTCTCGACCGCCTGCAATCTGGCAGCCCGGTCTTGCGGAAGACGTACACGCCTTTCTTCGCGCGGCGCATCAGCCGATGTCTGCGCCTCAACCTTAACCCCCTCAGGATGATGAGGGTCCGGGTCTCTGTTCTGGTTAGGTAGCGGGTCGTCTTGTGCTCAAAGCGATGCCGCGCCTCAAAATAAGTCGATAGGCATGCCTGACACCATCAACCAGATATACAGGGCCACGGGTCACGCTGCGGTCGAAAGGAGAGCTGCGACTTGCGGGCGGAGTTCAGTGATCACGGTCCTAAATGAAGGGAGCCCCGGCACCAGCGGGCCCAGCCACTGGTCCCAAGTCTTCTCGACATAGGCAAGCATGGGTTCCTGGAAAAAGTCCTCCGAGCGCGTAAGGGTCACATGCTGGACGGCGCACTTCTCTGCGAGGAAAGTGGGGAAGTCGGAGAGGTCCAGCTGGTCCGTGTAGGCACCCAGTATACGCCAGAGGTCGTAGTAGTCACGCGCGCGCGATCGGCTCCAGCCACGATGTTCGAGCCTCTCCATGTGCTGGAGGATCGTTCGCAGCTTTTCCGCCACAATCTCTTCCAAGGCGTATACGGAAATCTCCGCCTCGATCGGCTCTCCGTATTCATGAAGGACCTTCCTTTTCCGCGCAGGCTTGAGGACCTTCTCGTCCATCGCGGTCTCAATCATCACACGTGTCTGAGGCTGTCTCTGCCATGGGAGGCGAGCGCGGATCGTAAAGGCCCCCTGTCCGCCAGGATGCGGTTCCCGCTCGGTATACCGTTCACAGGAGATCTCCACTGGTGCATACACATCGAGCAGCTTCACTGCCGCACTGCAAGCCTCCTGAACAGCTCGTTCCATCGCGCTGCTGGTGGGAACACCTTCCAGCCCGGAGAAGTCCAAGTCCTCTGAGAAGCGGTAATCGCCGAAGTAGCACTTCTTCAGCGCAGTACCGCCCTTAAAAATGAGAGTGTCGCGAAGCGATTCAACCTGAGCGATGCCGGCGAGAATCCAGGACAATAGGTAATCCCGTTCTAGGGCTTCCCACGGAAGGCCGACGCGCTTGCGTGCTTCCTGAAGGCGTGTGCGGAGAGGCTTCATGCCTTGACCTTTCCGGGAAGGTTCTCTTGAATCATCCAGCGCTGGTTGTAGGGCCCCTTACGCGGACCGGTTGGATCGAGTTGGCGGTAGCCCTTGATCGGCAGTGCGGCGAGACGTTCGAGCTTGCTCGACTCAACACCTTGGCTTTCCAGTACCCAGCCCAGGCGCTTGGCCGTCGCCGCGTCCAGCTTAAGGGCGTACTGGATGATCCGCTCGACGTTCAGATCCTTGCCTCGCACCCGGAACGCGTGCAGCACTTCGGCAAGGTCGCCGCAGTATTGTGGCATGGACAGTCCATCAAGCAACGTCCGCTCAGGATCGGTAATAGTCACACGAGCTTCCCCGACCCACACCTTCTCCGTTCCGAAGAATCGTTCCGGCTTGACTTGGATGAACTGATAGGTGGTCTCGCCTATCGGGTATCCGTTCCGGGCCGTCTTCGCCCTGGCGCCCCGCACACGGGGAACCGAGATCTCGGTTGTCGTAAGGACGAAGACCTTTCTCGGTGCCTGCTCAGTCAGCCCGTGGTACTGGAGGGCCGACCAGTGCGAGACCGCAGCCGGGTCCACCAAGGCCATGGCGATTTCGAACTCATGGGCCGGCGAGACGCCGGGGACTGTAGACGAGACGGCGTAAAGCCCCTTGCGCAGGCGGACCAGCCACCCGGACTTGGTGAGATGGTGGAGCGCCTGACGCAGGTAGCCGTCTGACAGGCGGACGCCCGGAGCCAACTCGCGGGCCCTGGCGATCGTGAATATCCGGTCGCCCTCGGCGGCCAGCTTTCTGACAAGCTCGACTCCTGGGCCAGAATGGATTGGATTTTCTCTGGACATTGTTCGTCTCTGTCGAACAAACGCGCAACTCGTTCTACCTGGTGCCTGGATAGACATAATATGGCAATTGTTTGTCTATATCAAACAATCGCCTGACAAAATCTACAACCTGCGCTAGAAACATTTGACATGGAACCATCGGCCACATCCATTCTCCACTAGACGGCCAGGACTACCTGATCCGTGTGGACTTCCTCACACCCAGGCCCTTGGCGGGCCAAGGCCGTGCCCATCGCCATCGGCAGGTTCAACGGGATCTCAAGGCTCGCACGTTGGAGGGTGTTGAAGTCGCGCTCACCCATTGGTTCTGGTATGACCTGGAAGCTCAGCTTCCGGACGGAGCCCAGGCGCGGGTGCGTCTCAAGGTAGCCGATCTCGTAGCCAGTCTGGCCCTGAAGGGAATCGCCATCGGTGAACGGTATGCGGAGAAGGATGCCTACGACATCTATGCGCTTTGCGCTCACTCACGCGGCGGCCCTCAGACGGTTGCGGCAGCGATCAAGCCTTTCATGAGTGAGGAGCCCGTGCAAGAAGGCCTCCGCGTGATCGCTCACAAGTTCCGCTCCCTGGATGCCGAAGGTCCGGCGCGAGTTGCGAGGGTCTGAGGTGGGGGCGATGCCGAGACGCAAGCACGAGTCAGGCAAGACGCCTTCATGACGGTACGTGAGGTCCGTCGAGTCCTTGGGGCGTTGCCGACTAACCGGATCGGTTAGTTTCGCACGAACAGGGCTTGCTAATGCACAGGAACAGATTCCCGGTCCTTTTCTGGTTTTTCCGCGAGCATCCTGCGCTCCGCAGGAACGCGCTCAACGTGCGACAGCATCGCGACGGGCAGGAAGACGTGTAGGCGAAGACGCGAGAGCGTTGAAAGACTGTCGGTGACGTTTTGACTTCGAACAGCGGGTGACTAAGGCTTAGGAGCGAACTCATCGACAGATCCCTCCAGCGGTTGCGTGCCCAGCTTGAGAAGAGCGCCGTTCGCTTCACTCGCCAGCGTGGAGACAGGCTTCTTCCATGAGATGAGAATCCGGCACAGTTCAAAGGTTTTGCTCCCGGGAGCGGCGTAGGGAACGACAATGTGTTCGGCCAGGGCGGCCACAAAGCGATTGCGAAACTGGGCGGCGTCGACGGTTGCACGGCGCACTTTTTCAGAGAACGGCGAGAGGTACAGAAGCCGGCCTTCTTCGAGAGCCGCCTTGTGTTCGGACGAGATTCTCATCGCTTTGAGCGCTCTGGCCGGACAGATAATCACCGGTTGACTTCCGCGTAAGAGAATACGCAGGCATTCTCGTTCCATGGGCGAATGGAAGCCTCCGATAACCGGAACACCCTTGTTACGTAACCGTTGGGCTAGGTCGTACGTTCGGAGGATGATGTTGCCAGGACACTTGACTGAACAGATCAGCGCTATGGGTTTGCTGTTGAGAATGCCAAGATTCCCAATGGAGGCGATTCTTGAAGGGGCCTTAACACCTAGATACTGGGCAAGCTGTAAAGGGAAACGTGGGTCACTGGAAGAAAGCCACACAAGAGATGTCGGCATGCTGTCGGTAAACCCACTATTCTAGGCTGGGATCGCTTCATCCTCCGGAACCGGTAGGTTTGGATCGGCCGTAACAGCCAGCCATTTTAAGGTGGCGAGATTGCGGATCGTCGAGGCAACGGTATTCCGGTCAAGAGGCGGACGACGTTTCTGCTTCCACTGCATCACTGCCTCTAACACCATTGTCTCAGAAGGCAACTCGCGCCGTTCTCCTGCGAGTTCACGGGTCGCAAACAAGACGGTAGCGATGATTTCCGCTTGATCGGTATTGACTCGTGTAAACAGATCCGCTGTCTTGTCGAGGGTCTTGCTCCATTGCTCAAAGAAGGGCACATACTTCTGTCGAATGCGGTTGAAGTTCGGTCCTACCGTCACCATGAACATCTTCCCACGGCGTTCTTCCTGTAGCAGACCATTATTGACCAGCTTCGCTTCGAGAGCTTTCAAGTCTCCTGAGAACGGGCCGAAGCTGCTTCGTTGATAGTGCAAACCCGTCGGCAAACCCTCATTGGTAGCCACATAGGCGATTTTCTGAAACAACGTTCTTCCAATTGGCCAGTGGTAGGGTTGTTGCTCGATGCGAGCGAGAATTTCAACCAAGGCCACCCAAGCAGGATTGAGCGCCGACTGTCCATTCTTCACTGCTGGTTCCGCATGCCGATCGGTACCTTGTTCCAAGAACTCCACCGTCAGTTCTTTGGGGTGCGTGCCATAAGGGGCATACATCTCAACGGGGATACCCATGTCTTTCACGAACCGATAAATCAAGGGGCCAACTACCCGCCATTCCAATTGCCCGTTGCCACACCCGAGGGGAGGAATGGCCAATGAAGTGACACCCCATTCCCGGTAACGTTCTACGAGGTGTTGGAGGCCGCGCTCGATGTCGCTCAGTTTGGAGATCGACTTCCAATGGTCCTTGGTCGGGAAATTGATGATTTGCGGCGGGAACAACGTCTTGTAGAGGTACGGGACACCGGGCTTCACCTCCCCTCGTTGGCATCGTTGGACGTAGTCCTCATACATGTCCGGGAATCGGTTCTTGAACTCAAGCGCGATCCCCTTCCCCATGACACCGACGCAATTGACCGTATTGATCAGCGTTTGCGCCTTCGACTTCAGTATGTCTCCGACTAGAATTCTCATGGTTGCTCGTTAGAAGAACATAGCACCGTTGATAACCACCGGCAATTGGGTACCCAGCGCTTCAAAGGCGCCCAACGCCCGCTGATTCGCCACATAAGCACCGATGAGCAAGTCTGGGCTAACGGAGTCAGGCACCAGGACCTCTGCGCATTTGATCGATTTGTGTCTCATGGCCTCATAGGGATCGTCTGCATTCGTCCAGAATTGAGCAAAGATCAGGTCTTTGTCCAAGGCCTGTATTCCGGCAGAAGCCGCGTAAAACCGAACGTAGTCACTCGCCGCATTGCGGTCGGCGACGATCACGCCGGGCTGGTCGAGCACGGATGCATCGACCCGCAAGACGCAGATGCTGTCATTCATGTCGCGTCGCCTACTCAACATGGGGTTATGTGCATCGAAGTAGAGATTGGCGTACTCGTGCAGCAGGCCTGCGCCAGGAATCCGTTTGTCACGCCGCCTGTCCTGCACCTCCAGCATGGCCACCGACCTATGTGCTAATCCAGCCGCCCTTCTGTTCGAGAGAATGCCGTGCTCTAAGATCGACGGCACGTTCTCGATAGCAGTGATGAAATGGAGCTCGGTAATGTCTCCCCGGTTCACTCCTTGTCCTCACCCACATCCTGCCCCAATCAGTACTTGATGTAGTAGTTGATGATGAAGCGGAAATACTTCCTATTCGTCCTCATCATCTCGCCAGTCGTCATCGGACTTTCCATCCTGTCGCCGCTTGATGGCCTTCTGAAAGGCCTTAACCGCTTTCCTCTCCTTTTCGTTGACATTGGCGAGGGGGAGTGCGGCCACCTTCTTTTCTAAGGTATCGACGGGAACGAAATCTTCGACGGTCTTGAGGTTGATCCGCCAGTGCTCCTGCGATACGTAGTCGCCCATGCCATGGGACGTTGACCGATAAAGACATGCGGTGAGAAAAGAGAGTGTCCCTTCGTTCGATTCGACGAGTCTTTTTACCCATTGTCGAGGTTTGTCGGGCGATGCCCATTCACTCCAGCAATAAAGGATGCTGAGCATCTTAGGATGGATTGCGAGGACTCCGGAGCCCGCAGCTTGTTGGATCTTTTCCACACAGATTTGATGGAGTTGGTCCAGATCAGTATCACTCACATTAAAAGCATCAGGATCCTTCTTTCGCTTCTCTTCGTTGCCTTCGTGGGAAGCGACCAATATCGGCAGGTAGAGACCTGTCGTGGCTGTCATAGCGTGTTTAAGAATTTCGCCTCTCTTGCTCGTGTTCTTCTCCTGTTTCAGGTACCAATAAATGATGCGGGACGCATGCATCTCTGGAGAAATCGAAAAGAATCCTCCTCGCTCCTCGGGTAACTCGTCGCCGATATCGAACAGTGCCGTGATAAACGGAACGGCATGTTCAAGGTCGATTTTCTGCTTGTAGGCTTCAAGGCGGTCCAGTGCGACGGCTAGCAAGCCACGCTTGTTGATTGCACGGAATTCCGCAACTAGGCTTTCACGACTACCAACGAGCGACAGTACCCGATCGAGCTCCGCTTGGGAAATGTCTCCTTCAGGAATCGCGAGATGGAAATACCGGTCGAACACATCGGGGTGGCAGAGGCGCAATTCCCTAAACCATTCTTCCTCAAAATCGTGGCCGTACATGGGTCCGTTGAATACCCATTCAACCGGCGGGAAGAGTTCTTTGACTATCTCGCGGACCTGGCCCGCTTGTGAGGCCGCTTCGACTATGGATTCAATGACTTTTCTGGTTCGCTCGTTCTGATCGTGCGAATCATGAGCACGATCACGCTGGCTCGTGAGTTCTAGCTTCGCTTCGGGAAGCCTCTGATAAACGGTTGGCTCAAAGACGCGGAGCACTTCCAGCGCGATAAGGTCCACTGGGTTCACTTCAAAGCTGCCCGTGCTCCGAAACAGCGAAACGTGAAAAGAGAGGGAGGCCAGATAGCGGTACACATCCCGTAGCGTTTGGAAGTAGGGGCGAAGGCCTCCAAGGAATAGGTTGCCCCAGCGCTTCTGGTCGAAACGCTTACCCACATCCGCTTCAGTTAGTAGTTCGTCGAGGCCCGTGAATAGAACTTTCTCCAGGCGCGTTCGCTCAATGCGCGGGATGTCGAATCCCACCTGGACAATCTTCTCAAGGAATTCATGTCCGCTGATGGCTGGCGATGAGTCCAAACTACGCTCCACGATGTCCCGTTGGAACAGAAGGAGGTAGACTACGTTCGGAAAGTCAGCATTAGCTTTGACAAGTTGGAAGAGGAGCCGTATTTCTTCAGGTGTGAGGCGATCAATATCATCCAACACCACCAGAATTGGCCTTTTGAGCTCTTTCAAAGAGTCAGAAAGTTCCTTTTTTAACTCGGACAAAGTCTGCTCTTGCGCTAACCCTTGGTCCTCGACCCCTTCCGATCCTTCTTGCGCCACGGCCGCAGACTGCTCCATTCCCTTGGCAAGCATGTCTGCGATTCCAGAGCCGGGTAGTCCAAGTATTGGCAAGATCGTCTTAAGCGATTTAGCGAGAGAGGCGCCGAGTGTGAGGTAGGTTCCATAGGTCCGCCACTTGGCCGCACGTCGTTTCCCGTGTTCGCTTGCGTCTGATCGGTCCAATATGAGACCGATTTCTCGAAAGAACGCCTCCGCCAGTTGATTCTGTCCTGACCATTGCCATGGATTGAACTCAATGATTAGGGGACAGTTCGCCTCGGCCGACCGAAGTGTTTGTAGCACCATGTTCTTCACAGAAGATTTGCCCGAGCCCCAAGGGCCATACAGGGCAACGACCAGGCTCTCATTACCCCGCCAGCCTTTGATGGCTGAGGCTAGTGATTCCGCAAACGGAGCACGGCCCAGCAGGTCTTCGTCAATACAGCGAATAGGCCGATCGGCTGAGAATTGGTGCTTCTTGCCCTTAGTCTTTTCGGAGTCATTCTCCATCGTCAGCCCCAGCATCCTGGCCCATCCGGTACTTGATGTCGTAGTTGATGATGAAGTCCAGCTCTTCGTCCGTGAAGCCATAATGCTTCGCTAGGACGCGGTCGATCTCGTCGATGATAGGTTTAGATTTGTCAGGATAAAACTCATCATATTCAACTTTTCCTGTCAGCTCGTAGTTGTATACTCGCCTTCTCGAATTTTTCTGGAGGTCCTCCATTAAGTTGGAAAACACCGGTTCGACAGTAGCAAGGATCGGTGCGCCTATATCTCCAAGAGGAAAATTCTCGATGTCTGGACCAGCAACATTTCTGCAATTCCCTTGTGCAGTGAACCAGTAATAGAAGATTGTGCTGTTGAGCACCGCACCAACTCGTTTAGCATGCGACTTATTGTCCAAGTAAAGGTCTTTGAGATGTTCTGTGGACCGCTGTTTGGTGGCAGATTTGAAAAAAGGTTCGAAATCCATGGAACGGATCCAGAAAACTGGGCTTCTGTGATAGTTGATACGGCCTGCGCCAGAAGGTCGCAGGTAGGCACCTACAGAGATCCGTTTGGAAATGGTCCTTTCCAGTACTCTCGTAGCCACAGGATTCCCTAGCTTGGCAAATCTTAAAAATCCAGTTTGGAAAGGGCATTCCGCATAAGCTAACTTTGAAAATAGAAATGGACGTTCATCTGCATACCATCGTAAGTACTCAGTGGTTTGCACCTTTGTTGCCTTAAGATGAGTAGGCCTGCCGACGATGATGCACAGACGGTACTTAACTCCATCGAACATAACAGAGGGATGTGCATCGCCGCTGTAGTATGAAACAAAGATCCGCTCATATCGATTCCAGATATGGTCCTGATACTCTTCCATTCGGTCAGTCGAAAATCCGCTGAGTGGCACAATCATGCTAAAGCTTCCTGTAGAAGCAAGCAGCGCCGAACAGCGCTCAACGCATAATGGGTAAAGATTCCCACAGTTCTTCGTTGCGTAGCCAATGACCTTGTATTCGTTAACCTTGCTCATCTCCACGTACGGCGGGTTGCCGATAATCACGTCAAACCCTCCGCTTTTCATGATTCTGTAGAACTCAATGAACCAATGGAATGGTTTGTGGGAGGCGAGCCACTTGGCATATGGAGTGCGTTTCGAAGCGTCTATTCCATACTCGCCAGCGAGATAGCAATTGAGTTGGTCCTCCAGTTTCTTGAGCCGCCTCTGGAGTTCCTGTTTGGCCTCGGCAAAGTCTTTGGCCTCCATGCCATATTCGGTTTGCATCTCGTGAAACTTCTGAAAGGCCCGGTCGGCAATTTCGGCGTTCTCCTCAATGGTCGGGAGGGATTGGAGGCGCACCCAGTCCCCTTCCATGGACTTCCTAAGATCTTCGAGACTGGCATAACCGATCAGAGTGTTGCCGGCGCGGATGTTGAAATCGATGTCCGGCAGCGGCTCGATCTGCTCCACCTTTCCGACTTGCGCCACGAGTTTGAGGAAGAGGCGGAGTTTGCAGATCTCGACTGCCTCTTCCATGATGTCCACGCCATAGAGGTTGTTGAGAATGATGGATTTCAGCACGAAGTAACGGCGATTCGGATGGCTCGCGACCCGTTCTAGAATTTTCTTGAAGTCACTGAACTTCTCCGGTCGATGCTTGGCTCCTGAGCGAGCCAATTCATCCACGAAGACTTCCATCCGATCCAAACAGGCTTCGTAGAGCGGTTCAAGGATGTTCAGCGCGGCAAAGAGGAAGGCGCCTGAACCGCAGGTGGGATCAAGCACGGTCACTTTCTCGATGGCGTGGTACAAGGCCCGCAACAGTTCCGGGCCTTCGGAGTTTTCAATAACATCCTGGGCGAACTGCCGGATGTTGAGGTTGTAGGTAATCAAGTCATTGATGCTCAGAATTTCACCGTTCGCCAGCCGCTGACGGAGGTCTAAGCATCGCTTTCGGCGCTCCACGTATTCCCGCCAGGTTTCCGTGGGCAGGGTCAGCCTGTTCCCCGTTCGGTCTCTGAGATCGGCTTCGCCCAGGTTATAGCGCCGATCGAACATGCGGGCCTTGGGGTCGTCCATGCCACGCTGGACGAACTCAGGTAAGGCGGATTCGGGGATAATCTCACCCTTCTCATCAATCACTCCGCGTTTGAGCGGCTCATAGAGGTAGCGGTCGGGGTCGAGCTGAAGCAGACGCCAAACGGATTGATTGCCTTCAAAGGCGATCTTGCATTCCTGCCGCGCGGCATCGAAGAGGAACGGAATCACCGTATTCTGGCTGATGTAACCAGTGATGTCCTCCTTTGTGTAATAGGCCCCCATCTGTTTCTGGTTGATGTACTTCTCGAAGATGTAGCCGAGTACGTCGGGATTGATCTCGTCGTCGCGGCGAAGCGGGCGCTCGTCGAGGTGCCAGTGGTACTGCTCGAAGAATGCGAAGAGCTTCTCGAAGGCGGCGTCGGCCACCTGAATGTCTTTGCCGTGCTGCTCTTCAATCTGATGGCGTAGAAACAGACCTCCGTTCAGGTACGGCACCTTGCCCAGCAAGCGGTTCACGTTCGGCGGTCGATCGGTATCCCTCTTGCCGAACCCCTCGAAGAACAGGGGACAAAGAAAGTCCTTGTAAAAGCGGTCCTTGCCTCGCGCTTGGCACGCAGACAATTTGTTGCGCAGGTAATCCTGGTCTTCGTCAAGGAAACCTTTCTTCTGTATGAAGTAGACGAACATCAGCCGGTTGAGCATGACGGAGGCGTACCATCGTTGCAGGTCCTCGTCGGGAATACCTTTCAGGAACTTGAGAAACGCAGCGTGCTCCTTCTGGAAGGTGTCATAGAACCGCTTGGTGACGCGCTCGACGTCGAAGGCCGCTCGTGCTCGCCTGGTCACATCAACCAGACTGAGTTGCTCTTCCTCTTCCAGGGAAAAGGCGATGCCCTGGAGTTTTTGGATAAGCGCGTCTCCTGGTTGATTGCGATGGTAGGTATGTTCTCGACAGGCGGTCGGTTTGCCTACTTCGCGCTTCACCCACTGCCACACCTGCGTGGAATTGGATGAGTCCGTGTAAATAATCAAGTGTTCTTGAGCCGACTTGGTGAGCTGGCGGTCGATTTTGCGGCGGGTGGGGTAGTCTGGAATCCCCTGCTGCCCGCTTGCGCGACAGTGGAACGCCACCATGCCGCGCTTTTGAGCCACGGCGATTAACGCGAATCGCTGCCCATCAATCTGAAGGTCGAGCGATGCGGTATGTGAATCCCAGCCGAGTTCCTCGATGAAAAGCCGACGAAAATCACCAGCGGCGAGGTGTTGGCGAGTTCGAGTAGGGTCGAGCGGCATTGTTGGTTGTTTATTCGGGCGCTACTAATCCCATCGAACAGATGATCCTTGGTTCCTGGGTCTGTTCTTCCTCATGGATCAGACAGAGTCGGTCCTCTTCTCGGAGCGCGATGACCAGTGCTGCCAGGGCTTCATCCGATACCCCCATTCGGAGTTGGCGATTGAGCGTATCCACGGCGGCTTGGCGGAGTGGATAGCGGTAAATTTCGTCGATAGCTTTCAGGAGTTCCTGTGACTCGAACAACGTCCCTTTGACATGCTCCGCATAGCGCTTGAGCCGTTCATAGGTGCGGAAACGTGCCCCTGAGGGCCGTCCCAATTGTCCCCCAACGGTTTTCTCTTCTTTGACGATCAACTCGACACCCTTTTGGACGAGTTCGTGATGGTTCTCCTGGCGTGGGAGCGCCGGTGTGTCTGAGCCGCACGCCGCGGCCTGGAGGATGGCGAACTGAGACTCCGTGACGGCGGTCCCGTTCTTGTCGATCCAGGCCAGCGCGTCGTTGCCTTCGGCTGTTCTCAGATACACCAGCACTCCGCCTGGCTGCTTCTCTGTCGGCTCATGTGCCCGCGTGGCATAGATCACGGGCGGTAGCTCGGGGATGGCCTTTTGTAGGCTGGGATCGGCGGTAATCGCGTTCTTCCAGATTTGATAGGCGTACGAGGCTAAATCGACTTCCGTATCGGCATCACCATCCAGAATGCCTGCTTTCTCATGATACAGATTAAGGATGGCATTATCGTTTCGGTCATCCTCGAAGAAGGTCTCGTCGGTGCCGACCACTTCCGCATTTTCTTGGAGACGGCGCCGCACCCTCGCTCGGAGTCGAATGATGCGCTCGACCCCTTCGGCGGGCAAAAACGAGTAGCAGAGGATGTTCTCAGCTTTCTGTCCAATGCGGTCCACACGGCCCGCTCGTTGGGCGAGGCGAATGATGGCCCAAGGAAGGTCGAAATTCACAACAATGGCCGCATCTTGCAGGTTTTGTCCCTCGCTGAGCACGTCTGTGGCGATCAATACTCTTAGCTCCTCGCCCGGTTTCAGTCTGTCACGCTTCTCGTTGCTGTCCGGACTGAAGCGCCAGGCCAAGGCTGTCGGGTTCGCGGATTCTCCGGTCGCACCGGCTAAGGCCGTGATCCCACGCGCCGTAAGCTGCGTTTCCAGGTAGCGGACGGTATCGGCAAATTGCGTAAAGATGAGGACTTTGTCATTCGGGTGCTTTTTCGTGAGCACATTGACGAGGGCCTGAAGCTTGGCGTCTTTGTTCGAGTTCCATTCACCGCAGAGTTGCAAGACCTTGAGCAGGGCCTCCGTATCGCTCCGCAAGTCGTTCTCTAACGATTTGACGAACAGTCCAGAGGGTAGCCACTTGAATCGCCGTTTGTATTGCCCAGCATATTCATCATAGATCTCGGCGGCTCGTGCGATGAAGTCCTTGGCCTTTCTGAGCGACCCTGTGAGTGGTCGCTCTTGCTCTTGATCGTTCTCGTCGTCCTCAAATAATCCGGTCTTGGCTCCGGGGGCGTCGGCGTCTTCGTCGTAGATGCGCGCGTCGAGCATCTCGGCATCTTGCGTGCCGATCGGGATGGGCTTCTTGTGCTCAATCGCATGAAGATAGACGTAGTTCCGGAGAATATGGCGCTCGATGGACTGGAGAAAGGCCTGGCCGCTGCTTTCGAGGCGCTTGAACAGATTCGTTCGGCAGAACCCCATGAGCCGCTTCCCCGCCCGAGACAGGTCTTGTAGCAATCTCGCTTCAGCCTGTGTCGGCGGTTCATGCGGGGTCGCCGCCACATAGTTCCCTAATCCGTACCGAGGGAGATTGAGGGCGTTGATCGTATCGACGACATCGTCGGCGTAGAGCCGCGCATACTGGTCCGCGGGGTTGGCATCGTCAATCTTAAAGGTCACTGTTCTTGGAACTCTGGTGGGAAAGTACGACCGGCTCCCATCCTCGAAGGTGAGAAATCTCCGTCCGTTGGTCGGGTCGGTCTGAGCATAGTTGTCCTGGATGAAACTGCGGGTTCGTCTCACCATGTAGAGGCGCATCAGTTCTCGCCAGTCGTCCGCATATTCGCTCTTCTCGAACGCCGCCAGGGAGCGCACGGAACATTGATGGCGTCGAATAAACTCGGTTTCGGTGAGCTCGCGAATTAAGCGTTCGGGGCGAACCCCGAGGTCTTTGTCTTCTTTGACGAAGAGACGTAACTGATTGGAAAGGTCAAGATAGGTTTTGTTGTAGGGGGTGGCAGAGAGCAGAATGCACTTGCTCTCATTGGCTTGGATATAGTCTTGAATTGCCCGATAGCGTTTGCCTTCACGGTTGCGAAGGTTGTGGCTTTCGTCGATGAGCACGAGGCGGTAACGACGCAGATTCGGCAGTTCCTCTACAACTTGGCTAATCGATAGTACCTTCGCATGCAGGCGGTACTGGACTCGATAATCCTCCCACATCGGGACCAAGTTCTTGGGGCAGATGATGAGCGTCTCAAGCCCATGATCATCTTCGAAAATCCTTGCCAGGGCAGTGGCCATCAAGGTTTTCCCGAGGCCCACTACATCGCCGATCAACACGCCACCGCGCTTGTTCAAGTGGTGGGCCGCGATCTTCACCGCCGCCGTTTGAAACTCGAATAGCCGCTTGCCAAAGTCTCGTGGGATGCGAAATTCTGAAAGCCCTGCCCGTGCCTCTTGCGAAAGATGGTACGCCATCTTGATATAGATATGGTACGGAGGCACGAGTTCTTCCCGCGCCCAGCTCTCTTCGATAATACGGACGAGTTCTTCGGAAATATCCACACACCAACGGTCATTCCATCGGTCCTCAAACCACTTGGCCAACTTTTGGCAGGCGTCATGATCCAGTATGTCCACGTTCAGCTCGCCCTGCTTGGAAAGGCCCGCAAGCGTCAGATTGCTGCTTCCTAGGTACCCGACGGTGGGATTGATAGGATCTGGGCGGAACAGCAGGTACAACTTGGCATGGAGAGGATGCCGGAGGAACAATTTGACAACTACCTTCTTGAATTTAATCTGTTCGGCCAGCTTGCGTAGACCCGCTTCGTCTTCGTTGGTCGGAATGCCAACGCTCAATTGCTCGCGGAACTCTTCGGCGAGCTTCTTTTTAAGGCGAATCGCGGTCTGGTTATCTATCTCGCCATCTCGACTTATTAGGCTTAGAGCTTCACGCAATTCATCCTGTGGCAACCGCTGCATACCGACGAGAAGTCTGCAGCAATGACCGTCTCCGCCAGCCCATTTTTCAATGTGCGAGTCGAGTTGCTTCCACCCGCGCAGATTGAAATATCCAACACAGAAATCCGCGCGATCGGCAACCTGGATGGTTTCGCGCAGGGCAGGCAGGAGAGATTGTTCTATGTTGTCGAAGATACGAGGCATGGCGTCACGAGGATACTGTTTTTTCGCCTATGTGACAACGCTAAAGGTCTGATGAAGCACAACAGAAGCTTCCGCGAATTGGGCTTGTTTACCCGCGTTTACTGCCAATTCCTGCCTATTCCCCGGAGCAGTATCCCCTAAACTTTTTTCTCCTGACAGCGCTTGACAATTGACGTGGGCAAGGTTACACGGGACCAGAGAGGATTGCGAAGCAATGGACTCGTTCCACCAGTTTCTCAAGCAGCCGGGATTTGGCGTGTGTCGGGGTGTTCTGCTCCGTGACTGCCTTCTACTCCTGCTCTATGCGGCTTGGGGGATTGTTTGTTTGGCCGCTGGACACGAGGCCCAGGGGCTTGTCTATCTTTGGGAACCGTTCGTGCTGATGCCGCTCCTCATCTCCCTCCGAAGAGAGCTGCTTCCTCTTCCGATTGCACAAGCCTACGATGGCTTACAGTCTGACATCTTCGAATGTGTTACTG
>JRYJ01003550.1_pt1 | contig 20997 bp, 19 predicted proteins | sample 235371 | NCBI WGS metagenome assembly JRYJ01 (sample SAMN03074219, study PRJNA261477) | activated sludge metagenome | biome: Wastewater Treatment Plant; feature: Wastewater; material: Activated sludge; isolation source: activated biomass of a wastewater treatment plant treating hydrocarbon... ... | reverse complement strand
TAGAAGAAGCAGAAGAAGATGATGGCCGAGGCGTAGAGGACGATGTAGAGCGTCTGGCCGGGCGAGAGCGCGGCCGAGGCCGATGTCGAGGCGCTGCTGACCCTGACCGGCGAGCCGGAAGCGTTTGTCTTCGTCGCCGCCGCCCATCCGGCCTTGCATCCGGGTCAGAGCGCCCGAATCGAGCGGGCGGGCGCGGTGATGGGCTGGCTGGGCGCGCTGCATCCGCGCGTGGCGCGGGAGCTGGATGTGGAAGGCGACGCCTTCGCGTTCGAGTTGCCGCTTGAGCGGAGCGTAGTTCTCGATGACGCCGTTGTGAACGACGGCGACCGCCGCGTCGCCTTCGCCGGCCAAATGGGGGTGGGCATTGACATCGATGGCGGGTCCGTGGGTCGCCCAACGAGTGTGGGCGATGCCGTGACAACCCGGAGCGGGCTGGGTTCGCAAGTGGTCAACGAGGTCGTTGACTCGCCCGGCGCGTTTGCGGAGATGGAGCCGCTGGCCGGTGACCGTGGCGATGCCGGCGCTGTCGTAGCCCCGGTACTCCAGCCGGCGCAGGCCTTCGAGCAGAATCGGTTCCGCCTCGCGCGGGCCGACGTATCCGATAATTCCACACATCGTGGGCGTACTCCTGCTGTGACGAGGAGATTCTATCTTATTTCGATCGGATTTGCGCCGCAACCGCGAACGCAACCGGCCAATCCGCCAGCGGTTAAGCGGCGTTTCGCTGCGATACGGTTAAGTCATCCAGCAAACTGCGACGAGTGGCTTCAGTCAGCGGCGGCGATTCATGGCGATAGTCCCGGTGGTGGACGCCCAGCGATACCGGAACCGTTGCGTCGCGCAGCAAGGCCTGGTCGTCATCGATCAGCAGGAATTCGAGCCAGTGATCGACGCCGTAGCAGCGGTCTTCGGGACGGGCTGTCACGAGCCGGGACGGGCACGTGCGTGAGCCAAGGCGCAGCGCCACGGCCGAATCGGCCAGATCGCGCCAGGCCGCGGTCTCCGTGGCCCATCGCGGTCCGTCCGGGATGCCGACGTGCATGGCGGCTTGGAGCCGATTGGGCGCCGGCAGCAGACGATTGAAAAAATCGAGCACACTTTGCAATCGAGACGGTTCGACGAGCCGCGCGGTTCGGACGAGTTCCTGCGCGCGAAACCAAAGCGTCTGCCGGTTCTCAAAAACCAACGTGACGAGCGGCCCGACGCGCACGCGGCGATAGCGGTCGAGATACCGAGCCGCCGCCAGCGCATGATCCTCGCGCTCGGCGACGTATTGCTCCAGTCGGATCAGATCGTCCAGCGTGAGCGGCTTCATCAAGCCGCGAGGAATTACCGTTTCCGTGAGTCGCTGTCAATCGCAAGCGCTACTTCTTGGCCGCGGCGGCGGCCGCCTGCTGCTCGACGGCCAGTTCGGCCAGGGCATGAGCCGCCTTCACGAGCCGCTCCCAGTTTCGCTCGACGTACTGGGGTGGGCCGCCTTTCACGGCCACCGCTTCGGCAATCTTCGGCGTCGGCAGCATCTCAATCGCGTCCCACGGACACCAGCGCTCGCACAGCGCGCAGCCGATGCACCGATCGAGGTCGATGTCGCAGAACGATTGGACCGTCGGCATGTCTTCGCCAGGGACCTTGTAGATGCAGTCCACGGGGCAGACTTCGATACAGGCCTCGCAGCCGGTGCAGTTGTCGGCGTAAATGACCGCCAGTTCCTTCGGCAGCTTCTTGCGCGGTTTCGCGGCGCCGGGCTTCGTCGGCGGCTTAGCGGCGGGGGCGGCCATCGATGTCGTTCCTTTTCATATGTGGGTCGCGGCCGGCGCGCGGCTCGATCTCACTTCCATCCAGATTATAAGCCCAATTCCCTACTTCGACACGACGGGATCGGCGTCTTCGGCCAAAACCGGCTTCGATGCGTCGATCAAAAGCCACAGGACGACGGCCACGGCGTACATCCCCGCGAAAATCACGAAGTTCCAAGTGTACCCGGGCGCGAGCGCGGCCTGGCGATCNNTCGAAACCGCGCCTCCCAGGTTGCCAATGGTGTTCATGCACCCGGCGACGATGGCCGCATGCCGCCGGCCGATGTCCTGACAACTCGCCCAAGCCGAGCCCATCGACAGGTCGTTGAAGAACCCGGTGAGCGCCGCGGCCAGGGCGAATGACCAGGCGTTTGGCGCAATGACGCACACGAGCCAGAGCGGCACGCACGCGCCGTGGCCGATCATGCCATAAATTCGGCGGCCCCACTTGCGATCGCCGGTCCGGCGGATGTAGCGGTCGCTCAACCAGCCGCCGATCAAACAACCCGCGGCGCCGAAGATCAGCGGCCCGCCCTTATACAGCGAACCGAGCGTGCTGGCCTTCTCGACGCCGTGCATCTCCTGAAGGTACGACGGCAAGTAATTGACATAGAAGTACCACGGATAGACCATGAACGCGTACATGATGCACAGCGCCCACAGGTTGCCGCTGCGGAGTAATCGGCCCCACGGCACACGGGCGTGGGCCGGCTCCGTCGCACCGGCGGTCCCCGCTCGGATCAGCGCGCGTTCGGCTTCATTGACGTCCGACCGTTCCTCGGGTCGATTCCGGAACCACGTGGCAAACGCGATGCACCAGATCAGGCCGATCGCGCCAAACAATCCGAATGCCGCGCGCCACGACAGGCCGAGAGTATGCACGAGCAGCACCCACACGAGCGGCGTCAGGCCGCCCATGACGCGGCTCGACATCCAGACGTAGCCTTGCGTCATCCCGCGCTCCGTGAGCGGGAACCAATTGTGGAGTGCGCGCGTGATATTGGGGAACGCACCGGCTTCTCCCATGCCGAAGAGAAAGCGGATCACGACGAGCATCGGGAAGCCAATCAGCATCACGCCGCCGACCGTCCAGCCGGTGAGCCCGGTCAGCGATGTGAAAAGCGACCACCAGATGACGATGCGGATCAGAGTTGCCCGCGGACCGAACACGTCGCCGAGCCAACCCGTGGGCACTTCAAAAATCGCATAGGCCAGGCTGAACGCGGTGAACGCCCAGCGCAGTTCGGACTCGTGCCGCAATCCGAGCGCGGCCACGAGGTCCGATGCCGCCGAACCAATGCACAATCGGTCGAGATAGGTGATCGCTGCCAGTGAACAGGCGAACGCCAGGACGCCGAATCGGACGCGCGTCGGCCGGCCGAGTGCGGGGGGCGTGGACATGCGGCGCTCGCGGCTCAGGGCGTCGGACAGGGCGGTAGTCTAGCCGAGCGCGCGGCGGACTTCAACCGATTCATCAAGCGATTGCTTGACGAGAGACGTCAGCCTGGATTTCCGGGCGGCTTGGATGGCGTGGAGGGCGGGTTGCCTGGCGCTTTGGGAGCGGGCGGAGGCGTTGGCGGTTTGGTCGTGCCCGGCATCCCGGGCCGCTGACCGGCCCCAGGCAACGGAATGGCGATGAATCGCGGCTGCGCGGGCGGTTGCGGCTGGCCGCGCGGCGCCGGCGGCGTGATCATTCGGAGCGACAGCAATACGTCGGCCGTGCCGATCGTCACCGTCTCCTGGTAGATCAGCCGGTTATTCTGTTTCGGGTCGAACACGGCGATGACGCGCACCCCGGGCGCTGGCACCGCGTCTTGCGCCGCCTCGCCGGGAAAGAGCGTGTGGGGCTTGCCCCAGCGCACTTGATTGTTCACCACGATGGCGGACTGGATCACGACGACTGACGGCGTGTCGTTGCGATATCCGAGCGTGGCGGCCTGTGCCAGGCTCGGGACGTAGAGGACCGCCCACGCGGCAATCGCTGGCAGCCCGATCCAACGTCCTCGGCCCGAATCACGCACCGCTGATATCCTCTCCGACGAAAACGCTGCGCTCAATGGCGCACGAAAACGCAGCTCCGCGTGAGACTTGCGCTGAATTCACATTGCTCTGCCAATTGTAGTTCAGGAACCGATCACAAGCGACGTTCTTCGGCCGCAAACGATTGTCAAATTGAGAGATGGGACATCATCGGCTGAGCCGAATGGCTCCTTCTGGTTTCTTGCCCACCTTGCCCAATGCGATTCGTAGGAAATCTTCCGCCAGCTGCCGGATTCCCTGGTCAATTTCGTTTCGGCTGTCTTCCCATGCTGGCTCACTTCTTGCGACGCTGCGGGGAGGCGTGCACAGTTCGAGATAGGCCTTGGCCTTCGGCTCGGTGCCGCTCGGCCGCAGCGCCACGCTGCCCGAGTCGCCGAATCGGAAGATGAGCACGTTGCGTCCGGCGGCATCGGTCGCGCCTTTGATCGGTCCGAGACGACCGTTCGGGTCGCGCAAATCCTCGAACGATGTCACGGCTCGGCCGCCGATCGTCGTCGGCGGCTCGGCGCGCAATCGATCAATCATGCGCTCCATGTCGCGCTTGCCATCGATCCCGGTCATCACGATGTTCACCAGTTCGTTGCGGAAGTAGCCGAACTCCCGCGCCAGAAGGTCGAGACGGTCGACGATGGTCCGCCCGTGCCGCTTCTCATCCAGAGCCAATTCCGCCAGGAGAAGACAACCGCAGGCTGAGTCCTTGTCTCGAATCTCCGGCATCAGCATCACGCCGTGGCTTTCCTCGGTGGCAATGATCAAATCCGCGGGCGTTGCCTGCACGTCCTCGTAGACTCCGGTGTCCTCGAGTTGGCGCAGGACCTCGGCCATGTTCTTGAAACCGACGAGCAGATTGTTGACGACCTGCGACCCGTAGTGTCGGGCGATGCGCGTCACCAGCGACGTCGTGACCACGGTGGTAATCACGACCGGGGAGCGAGGCATTCGGCCCTGTCTGTGCAATTGATCGAGTTTGAACCAGGTCAGCAGAGCGGCAATCTCATTGCCTGTCAGGACGCGGAAGCCGCCTCGGCCATCGGCTGCAAGCCCCCCCAATCGATCGGCGTCTGGATCGGTGGCCAGTGCGAGATCGGCCTGGTTTTCCCGAGCGACGCGCTCGGCCCGATCCAGCGATTCCGGGACTTCCGGATTCGGCGACAGCGTGACGTTTGGGAACTGCCCATCCGGCGTCATCTGCTCCTCGACCGGAATCGGCCGGAAACCTTGAGCGCTCAGCGCTTCCATCGCGGTCATCCCGCCGACGCCATGCAGCGGCGTAAACACCACGGCGATCTCATCGAACTTCGGCGGAGGGATGAGCGTCTGGCGGCGCACCAGGTCGATGAACGCCCGGTGGTGGTCGTCGTCGAGGAAGTGGACTCGACCGGTCCGAAGCGCGTCAGCCCACGACAGCGTGCGGATTTCGCCGACCTGATCGACGAGATCGCTCATGATTTGATCGTCGGGCGGAACCGGCTGCGCACCCCGTTCGTCGTAAAACTTGCCGCCATTGTCGTCCGGTGGATTGTGCGACGCCGATACGTTCAGCCCGCCATGAGCGCGCAGCCGGCGGATCAGAAACGATAACTCCGGCGTGGCCAGGTAGCGCGACGAATCGGATGGCAGGAGGTGAACGTGAATTCCGTTCGCGATGTAGACCGTTGCGGCGTGCTGGCAGAAATCGCGGCTTGACAAGCCGAGAACGGGGTTCGGCAGATCGGGGTTGTAGACTCTGCGTTGATCCAGGAATCGTCGCACGTCGTATGCGAGCACGACGGACAGCGGCTCCACGCCGGGAAACTTCTCGCGCAGGTATTCGCAGTGCCCCTGCACGCTGGCGCCGAGCGTCCACGGATTCATGCGGTTCGGCCCGATGCCGACCGCGCCGCGCCGCCCGCCAGTGCCGAATGGCAGCACCTGATAGAATTGATCCAATAGGGCTGCCCACTGCCGCGTGGCGACTTGCCATTCGAGTTGCGGCCGGTAGGGCGCAAACTCAGGCTCGGTCAGCCAGGCGCGGAGGTTTGCCAGCGCGCGATCCTTGACGGCGGCGTCAGCGTCAATCGTTTGAAAGCCGGCGACAATGGGAGCCAGTACGTCCATGTGGAAATAGGGTAAACGAGCGGGCCACTCAAGCAAGGCCCATCCGTCGGATGTCGGATCTCACGTATCACTTTGATCTTGTCGTCGTCGGAGCCGGGCACGCGGGCGTCGAAGCCGCGCTCGCCGGGGCCAAGCTCGGATTGCGCACCTGTCTGTTGACGATGAACGCCGACGCCGTCGCGCAGATGTCGTGCAACCCGGCGATCGGCGGCGTCGCCAAAGGCCAGATCGTCCGCGAGATCGACGCGCTCGGCGGCGTGATGGGCCGGGTGACTGACGCGGCTGGGATCCAGTTCCGCATGCTGAACCGCGCCAAGGGTCCGGCCATGCACTCGCCCCGGGCCCAATGCGACAAGAAGCTGTACCAGTTCACGATGAAGCGGCTCGTCGAGGAGCAGCCGAATCTGACGCTCCGGCAGGAAATGGTCGAAGGCCTATTGCTGGAAAACTGCGGCTTCGAATCCGGAAGCCACAGTCCGCAATCCGCAATGCGGCGCTGCGTCGGCGTCGTCGCCCGCGGCGAGACGATTTATCGCGCTCGAGCCGTTGTGCTGACCACGGGCACCTTCTTGCAGGCGATCATGCACACCGGCGAGGCCACGACTCGCGGCGGCCGGGCCGGCGATTCCTCGGCGGACCACATGAGCGCCAGCCTGCGCGACGCCGGCTTCGAACTGGCCCGGTTCAAAACCGGCACGCCGTGCCGGCTCAACGGTCGGACAATTGACTTTCGCGGTTTGGAAGTGCAGCCCGGCGACGACGACCCTCGTCCGTTCTCGTTCGCCACCGTGCGGATCGATCAGCCGCAGATGGACTGCCACATCACTTATACCAACGCGGCCGTCCACGACCTGATTCGCGCCAATCTCGATCGCGCGCCGATGTACACCGGCCAGATCGAATCGCGCGGTCCGCGCTACTGTCCCTCGATCGAGGACAAGGTCGTCCGATTTGCGGAAAGGGAACGGCATCAGATCTTCCTGGAGCCCGAGGGCCGAAATACGCTCGAATACTATTGCAACGGCATCAGCACCAGCCTGCCGAAAGACGTGCAGCAGGCGATGCTGCGGCACATCCCGGGATTGGAACACGCCGAGGTGATGCGCTGGGGCTACGCCGTCGAGTACGACTTCGCGCCGCCCACGCAGTTGCATGCCACGCTCGAAACGAAGCCCGTCGAGAACCTGTTCTTTGCCGGGCAGATCAACGGCACGACGGGATACGAAGAAGCCGCGGCCCAAGGGCTGATGGCCGGCATCAACGCGGCGCGCAAACTCCAGGGCGAATCTCCACTCGTGCTCGACCGCTCACAGGCCTACATCGGCGTGCTGATCGATGATCTCGTGACCAAGGGCGTCGATGAGCCGTACCGCATGTTCACGTCGCGGGCCGAATATCGCCTGCTGTTGCGTCACGACAATGCCGACCGGCGCCTCACGCCGCTCGGCCGCCGCGTGGGGCTGGTGGATGACGCCGCGTGGAAGCGATTTCAGCAAAAGGAAGAAGCCATCGCCGCAATCCTGGCTCGACTGCGTTCGCGGCGTCGGGACGGCGTTTCGCTGGAGCACTGGCTGCGCCGACCGGAAATCGGCTGGCGCGAGCTGCTCGAATTCGATCCCGAGCTGGACGCCTGGTCCGGGGACGCGGCGGCGGTCGAACAGGTCGTGATTGAGTCGAAATACGCCGGCCACGTCGAAAAGCAGGCCCAACAGATCGAGCGATTTCAGGCGCTGGAATCCCGGCGCATCCCTCAGCATTTTGACTTCGCCGCGGTGCCCCAGCTCCGCATGGAGGCCAAGGAAAAACTGGGGCGCGTCCGGCCGACGAGCCTTGGGCAGGCGAGCCGCATCAGCGGCATCACCCCGGCCGATCTGGCAGTGCTGTTGTTTTATCTTGGCTGATGCGTTATGGGCGCTTGCGCGGATGTCGGTGGGTCCCGGCGTCGGGATACGACGTCGGCTTGGCGCGGTTTCCGCATGAGAATGGGAACTGGGAAAGAAAAGCCGAAGGCGGAAGCTGGGCAAACCGATAAGAGACGTAAGATGATGAAAATGACGCGACTTCGTGAACTGCGAAACCTGCCGATCTCGGGCCGATCGTGCGCATTGAACTGGTTGATCGGAATGCATGATTTCGGAGCAAGGCGTGCTACTAGTCTTGGCATGGTCGGCAGTTCCGGTTCGTTCGAGGTTCGCCTTGCATGGAAAGCCTGCACTAGGTAGTTATGATCCCGAGACGTGGCAAGTTACGGAAACCTGCCCGAGCGCCGGCACCCTTGATCGACTGGATGTCCCGACTTGCCACGGCCCGGTCGCCCGGCCTTGTGTCGTGTTGGACCGCCTGACTGCTGCATGTCTCGATTCCGCCCGCGGGTCCCCCGAGGACGAACGAGAGCCAGATCAGGGATGATTCGGATTCGGATCGCTTCACGGAGGAGCGGTTCGAGTGTATCTCGTGCGAGCCGGCGAGCCGGCTCAAGGGTGGTCAAATCCATGAAGACCGTGTTCACGACCGGCGAGGCCGCCAAGGTCTGCAAGGTCAGTCAGCAGACGATCATTCGCTGCTTCGACAATGGACAACTCAAGGGCTTTCGTGTGCCCGGCTCGCGCTTTCGCCGTATCCCGCGCGAGGCTCTCTATCGCTTCATGAAGGACAATGGCATTCCGACCGAAGCGCTCGAAAGCGGCAAGCGCAAGGTGCTGCTCGTCGATGACCTGATCGCCACGGGCGGCACGGCGTCGGCGGCGATCCGCCTTCTCGAGCGGGCCGGCTACGCCCCCCGCCTGCCCGAAGGCTTCGACGGGCTCTGCTGCGGCCAGATGCTGGCCAGCAAGGGTCTGGCCGAAGAGGCCAATGCCATGGCCGAAAGCCTGGAGGCCGCCCTCCTGGCCGCCAGCGACGGTGGCCGCCTGCCGGTGATCATGGACGCCAGCACCTGCAGCGCCCGCATGCAGCAGCATCTCGCCGGCCGCCTCAAGCTTTACGACTTCCACGAATTCGCCCACGACGCCCTGTTGCCCCGCCTGCACTTGCGGCAGCAGTCCGGGCCGGTGGCCCTGCACATCAACTGCAGCGTCAGGAAGAGCGCCTCCGACGCCAAGCTGCGCCGGGTCCTGGCGGCCTGCGTGGCAGAGGTGCTGGAGCCGGCCGGCGTCACCTGCTGCGGCTTCGGCGGCGACCGGGGCTTCGCCGTGCCGGAACTCAACGCCCACGCCCTGCGCAAGATCCACGACGAGCTGCCGCCGGCCTGCGCCTGCGGCGTCTCCACCAACCGCACCTGCGAGATCGGCCTCACCGCCGAAACCGGCCGGACCTACCGTTCCGTCGCCTATTTGCTGGAGGAATGCAGCCGCCCACCGGGAGGGGGCTGCTGAGTGTTTTCCCCAACTGCCGCAATCCCGATGATTTGTTAACTTTCGGCCTTCAAGACCGGAAAGGAGAAGCCGTGTACAAGAAAGTCATGATCGCCATCGACGACAGCGAAACCTCCCGCTGCGCCCTGGCCGAAGCCATCCACATCACCAAGACCTACGGTGCCGCCCTGTGCATCGTCCATGTGGCCGACGAAACCCTGATGGGCATGCACCACCGGACCTACAGCACCACCCTCAACCTCGACCACGCCCGCCAGGCCATCGTCGATGCGGGCAGGAAGCTCATCGAGGAGGCCTGCCAGCAGGCCGCCGGCCTCGCCGTCGAACACCGGCTACTGGAAGCGAGCACCAAGCGCATTTCGGAAGTCGTCGTGGACGCCGCCAACGATTGGCAGGCCGATCTCATCGTCGTCGGCACCCATGGCCGCCGGGGGCTGGAACGTCTTATCATCGGGTCCGTGGCCGAACAACTGGTCCGCCTCTCCCCCGTTTCCACCCTCCTGGTCAGAAAGCACTGATGACGAACGCCCGCCACGACGAAAACAAGGACGAACCCCTCCGCTCCGACATCCGCCTCCTTGGCCGCCTGCTGGGCGATACGGTCCGGGAGCAGGAAGGCGAGGCCATTTTCGACATCGTGGAACGGGTGCGCCAGACGGCGGTGCGCTTTGCCCGGGACGGCGACCCCGCCGCCCGGGCGGAGCTTGCCGCCCTCCTCGACCCCCTACCCCGGGATGCCACCCAGGTGGTGGTCCGGGCCTTCAGCTACTTCCTGCAACTGGCCAATATCGCCGAGGACCAGCACCACATCCGCCGCCGCCGCGCCCACGACCTGGCCGGCTCGCCCCCCCGGGAAGGCAGCCTGCCCCATGCCCTCGACCGACTGGCCGAAGCGGGCGTTGATGCCGACGCGGTGGCCGACTTCTTCGCCCACGCCCTCATTTCCCCGGTCCTCACCGCCCACCCGACCGAGGTGCAGCGCCAGAGCATGCTCCAGGGCCAGCGGGAAATCGAGGGCCTGCTCGACGGCCGGGACCGCCAGCAGCTAACCCCCGAAGAGCAGGCCGACAACGCCACGGCCCTGGCCCGGGCCGTCCTCACCCTGTGGCAGACCCGCATGCTGCGGCCGGTGCGCCTGAAGGTCATCGACGAGGTCAAGAACGGCATCGGCTACTTCGCCAGCACCTTTTTCACCGAACTGCCCCGCCTCTACATCCAGACCGCCGAACGGCTGGCGGAACGTTACCCCGGCCGCCCCTGGGCCCTGCCCCCCTTCTTCCGGGTGGGAAGCTGGATCGGCGGCGACCGGGACGGCAACCCCTTCGTCACCGCCGACATCCTGCGCGAAGCCCTGCGCCTGCAGTCCGCCGCCACCCTGGATTTCTACCTCACCGAAATCCACGCCCTGGGCGGCGAACTGCCCATGTCCAGCCTGCTGGTCAAGGTCACCCCGGAACTGGCGGCCCTGGCCGACGCCTCCCCGGACAAGTCGCCCCAGCGGGCCGACGAGCCCTACCGCCGGGCCCTGACCGGCATCTACGCCCGTCTGGCCGCCACCGCCCGCACCCTGGACCATCTGGAGCCCCTGCGCCATGCCGTGGCCGAGGCCGAGCCCTACGCCAGCGCCGCCGCCCTGCGCGCCGACCTGAAGACTCTCGCCCTCTCCCTCAAGCAAAACGGCAGCGCGCTGCTCGCCGGCGGCCGGCTGCGCCGCCTGCTTCGGGCCGTCCAGGTCTTCGGCTTCCACCTGGCGCCCATCGACCTGCGCCAGAATTCCGACGTCCATGCCAGGAGCGTCGCCGAACTGCTCGCCGCCGCCGGCCGCTGCCCGGACTACGAAGCCCTCGACGAGCCGGCCCGCATCGCCCTCCTGGCCCAGGAACTGGTGACGCCGCGGCCGCTCTACTCCCCCTTCCTCGACTACTCCGAGGAAACCCGGGGCGAACTGGCCATCTTCTTCGCCGCCCGGGAGCTGCGCGAGCGCTACGGCGCCGCCGCCCTGCCCAACTGCATCATTTCCAAGACCGACGGCGTCTCCGACCTGCTGGAGGTGGCCCTGCTCCTCAAGGAGGCCGGCCTCCTGAGGCCCGGCGCCGCGCCGCGGCTGGAAATGAACATCATCCCCCTGTTCGAGACCATCGGCGACCTGCAGAAGGCCGCCGCCACCATGGACGGCCTCTTCCGCCTGCCGGCCTACCGGGAACTCCTGGATTCCCGCGGCCGGGAGCAGGAAGTCATGCTCGGCTACTCCGACAGCAACAAGGACGGCGGCTTCCTCACCTCCGGCTGGGAACTCTACAAGGCCGAGATCGAACTCACCCGGGTGTGCCGCGAGCATGGCGTGCGCCTGCGGCTCTTCCACGGCCGCGGCGGCTCCGTCGGCCGCGGCGGCGGCCCCAGCTTCCAGGCGATCCTGGCCCAACCGGCGGGGGCCGTTTCCGGTCAGATCCGCCTCACCGAGCAGGGGGAAGTGATCGCCACCAAGTACGGCAACCCCGGCACCGGCCGCCGCAACCTGGAAGTGCTGCTGGCTGCCACCCTGGAGGCCAGCCTCACTGACCACGAGAACCGCCTCGAGCCGGCGGAAGCCTTCCATCCCGTCATGGACCGCCTCTCCGAACTGGCCTTTGGCGCCTACCGCGGCCTGGTCTATGAAACCGAGGGCTTCACCCAGTACTTCCGCCAGTCGACGGTGGTGTCCGAGATCGCCACCCTCAACATCGGCAGCCGCCCGGCTTCCCGCAAGGCTTCCGACCGTATCGAGGATCTCCGGGCCATTCCCTGGGTCTTCAGCTGGGCCCAGTGCCGCCTCATGCTGCCGGGCTGGTACGGCTTCGGCTCCGCCGTCGAGGCCTGGCTCCAGGAAAACCCGGACGGCCTCGCCACCCTGCGCCGCATGTTCCGCGCCTGGCCCTTCTTCCGCACCCTGATGTCCAACATGGACATGGTGCTGGCCAAGACCGACCTCGCCATCGCTTCGCGCTACGCCGAGCTGGTCAGCGACGCTGCCCTGCGCGAAACCGTCTTCGGCCGCATCAAGGCGGAATGGGAACTGACCCGTCGCCACCTGCTCGCCATCGAGGAACAGGACGACTTCCTTTCCGACAACCCGCTTCTCAAGCGTTCCATCCAACAGCGCTTCCCCTACATGGACCCCCTGAACCACCTGCAGGTGGAACTGCTCAAACGCCATCGCGCCGGGGAAACGGACGAGCGGGTGGCCCGGGGCATCCATCTCACCATCAACGGGGTGGCGGCCGGCCTGCGCAACAGCGGCTGATCCCGGGATAGGCGGCGGCGACCATCGCCCAAAGCGGCGAGAATGGTCAGCCCGGATATTTCATGAGTATCGCGGATGCCGGCGCCGTCGTCGGCCCGATCCGGCGCCGGGCGCCAGGGCTCCGAAACGCCGTGTTGGCCGGCAATGCGGTAGCGCAAAGCTGGCGGCTCATGAAATTTCCGGGTTAAGCTTGCGGCTTGGCGCGATACCCCCGCGCCCTGGAGCCTGAAAGTGACCGCCATCCTTGACCGACCCGCTGCCATTTCCATCCGCCGCCCGATCCTCGTTGCCCTGGCGGCGGCAGCCCTCGCCCTGGCCGCCTGCAACCGCTCGCCGCAACAGCCGGCGCCCTCTTCGGCCCAGGCGCCGGCCCCCGCCAGCGAACCGGCCACACCCCAGTCTCCGCTGGCCGCCGCTGCCATGCGGGGCGACCTGGCCCAGGTCAAAGCCCTCCTCGACCAAGGAGCCGACGCCAACGTCACCGATGCCCTGGGGCGCACGCCCCTGCACATGGCTGCCTTCTACAACCGCCAGAAGACGACCCTCCTGCTGCTGAGCCGCAACGCCGCCATCGATGCCGCCGACCGCGCCGGCCTGACGCCGCTCCACGCCGCCGTCCTCGCCGGCAACCTGCAGGAGGCGGAATTGCTGCTCACCATGGGGGCGGACATCAAGGTCACCACGCAGGGCAAACTGACCGCCCTGCACCTGGCGGCGGCCACCGGGCAGCCCGACCTCGCCCGCCTGCTGGCCGAGAAGGGTGCCGACCTGCGCGGCAGGGATGCCGCCGGGCTGACGCCCCACGGCTATGCCAAGCGCAACCAGCACCCCGTCACCGCCACCCTGCTGCAGGAAATCGCCGAGAAAAAGTAACCCGGGCATGACCATCAAGCGCACCATCTTCTACGTCTCCGACGGTACCGGCCTGACCGCCGAAGCCCTCGGCCACAGCCTGCTGACCCAGTTCGAGGATGTCGAATTCAAGCAGATCCGCATCCCCTTCCTCGACGACAAGGCCAAGGCCTACGACCTGGTGGCCCGCATCAACGCCACCGGCGAGGAGGACGGCATGCGGCCCATCGTCTTCACCACCCTGGTGAACCAGGAGCTGGCGGCGATCGTGCACCAGGCCGACGCCTTCTCCCTGTCCTTTTTCGAAACCTTCCTGGCGCCCCTGGAGGCAGAACTGGGGCTGAAGTCCAACCACACCGTCGGCCGCTCCCACGGCTCCGCCGACAGTTCCGACTACAAGAAGCGCATCGAGGCCATCAACTACACCCTGGCCCACGACGACGGCATCACCGACCGCGACCTGGAACAGGCCGACGTGGTGCTGGTGGCCGTTTCCCGCTGTGGCAAGACCCCGACTTCCCTCTATCTGGCCATGCAATTCGGCCTCAAGGCGGCCAACTTCCCCCTCATTCCCGAGGATTTCGAGCGGGGCCGCCTGCCGGGCACCCTCGCCAAACACCGCCACAAGCTCTTCGGCCTGACCATCCAGCCGGAACGCCTGGCGCACATCCGCGAGGAGCGCCGCCCCGGCAGCAAGTACGCTTCCCTGTCCAACTGTCGCTACGAAGTGGCCGAGGCGGAAAAGATGATGCGTCGGGAAGGGATCCGCTGGCTGGACTCGTCGAGCAAGTCCATCGAGGAAATCTCGACCACCGTCCTGCAGGAACTGAACCTGCGCTAGCAGCTAGCCTGATGCCGCAAGGCGCCGGCGGACGGTTTCGAACAGGCAGACTGCCGCCGCCGCGGCGACGTTGAGGGATTCGACGGCCCCCGGCATAGGGATGCGCACCCGCAAGGGCACCGCCGCCAGGACCTCGGCGCTGACGCCGCGGCCTTCCGAGCCGAAGACCCAGGCCACCGGCGGCGCCAGGGGCGCGGCATAGAGGGATGCGCTCCCTTCCAGGCTGGTGGCCGCCGCCGTGCCGGCGAAGCCGCCGAGGAAGGCCGGCAGATCGGCTTCTTCACTGACCGCCAGGGCGAAATGGGCGCCCTGCCCCGCCCGCAGCACCTTCGGCGACCAGGGATCGGCACAGCCCGGCCCCAGGACTGCCTGGGCGAACCCCGCCGCCGCCGCAGTGCGCAGCAGCGTACCGACGTTGCCGGGATCCTGGATGCCGTCCAGGACCACCGTATCCACGCCGTTGCGCGGGGCACCGCCGCCCGGAGGCCGGGGCGCCAGGGCCAGCACGCCGCTGGGGGTCTCGACGATGCCCAGTTCGGCAAGCAGGGGGTCCGCCAGCTCGACCACCGGCCGCCCGGCAAGGTATGCCGCCGCCTCCGGGTTCTCCCGGCCACGCCGGCTGGCCACCAGGGTCTGCACGGGGCCGACGGCCCGTTCGTAGTCGCGGATCAGGTGCAGGCCGTCCAGCACCACCAGGCCGGCCTTCTTCCGCTCCCGGCCGGACTCGACGAGGCGCCGCAATTCCTTGAAGAAGAGGTTGTCCCGGGAGTGGACGACCTTCACATCCAGCGCCCCAGGGTGGCGACGGCAATGGTCACGAAGCCGAGCAGGAGGTTGAAACCCACCAGTTTGCGGATGCGCCCCAGGGCGGCACCGCCGGCCGCCCAGTTGCCCGCCTCCACCGCCTCCCGCAGCGCCGCGTAGGGCACCGTCACGACGCCGACGAAGACCCCGACCATGACCAGGCCGAGGGCGAACATGAGGTGCAGGTTGGGCGGCGCGACGGCGAACCCGAGGCTGGTGAGCATGATGAAGCCACTGCCCAGGATGAGGGCCACCGCCCCCCACACGAAGCGGAAGAAGCGGGCGAAGACCTTGACCCACAGGGACAGGCGCAGCGGCGGTTCGAGCACTTCCACCGCCGCCGGGCGCAGGCAGACGTAGGCGAAGAACATGCCGCCGACCCAGACGACGACGCTGGCGATATGCAGGAACAGCCACAAGGGATGGGCATTCATCGTTTCGACTCCTCAAGGACGGCACGCACCGGAGCATAGCTGCGGCGATGGATGGGTGTGGCGCCGTGGGTGCGCAGCGCCGCCAGGTGCATCGCCGTCGGGTACCCCATGTGGGTGCCCAGGCCGTAATCCGGGTAAAGGGCATGCAGGCGCATCATCTCGGCGTCGCGGCTGGTCTTGGCCAGGATCGACGCCGCCGCGATGGGAGCGACGCTGCCGTCCCCTTTGACGACGGCGGTGGCTGGACAGTTCAAGGTCGGGCAGACATTGCCGTCCACCAGCGCCGCCGCCGGCATCGCCCCCAGCCGGGCGACGGCCCGCTGCATGGCCAGCAGCGTCGCCTGCAGGATGTTGAGGCTGTCGATCTCTTCCACCGTCGCCCAGGCGATGCCCCAGGCCACGGCCTTTTCCTTGATTTCGCCAGCCAGGACCAGGCGTTTTTTCTCGGACAGCTTCTTGGAATCGTTCAGCCCGACGATGGGCCGCGCCGGGTCCAGGATCACCGCCGCCGCCACCACCGGCCCCGCCAGGGGTCCGCGCCCGGCCTCGTCGATGCCGCAGACCAGGCCCGGCGGGTAGCTCAGCCCAGGCATTCGATGACCGCGGCGGCGGCCTTCTCGGCCGTATCCTGCTTCAACTGCAGGTGGATGCCGGTGAAGGCCTCCTCCAGGAGCGCCGCCCCTTCCTTGTCCTGGTACTGCTTGACCAGGGCTTCCGCCAGGTTCTCCGGTGTCGCCTCGTCCTGCAGGATTTCCGGGACGAGGAAGCGCCCGGCGAGGATGTTGGGCAGGCCGACGTAGGGCAGGTAGCCCATGCGCTTCATCAGCCAGTAGGAGCCCTTGGCCATCTTGTAGGTGATCACCAGGGGCCGCTTGACCAGGGCCGCTTCCAGGGTGGCGGTGCCGCTGGCGACCAGGACCGCGTCGGCGGCGCCGACAGCATCCTGGGCATGGCCGAAGAGGAGCCGGAAGGGCACGTCGCCGGCCTGCTGCCGGTAGATGGCCGCCTCGAACTGCAACCGCGTCTCCCGCGTCGCCAGGGGCACCACGAACTGGGCCTGGGGCACGTGGTGCTCGCGGATGAGCATGGCCGTGCGCACGAAGGTGTCGGCCATGTACTGGAGCTCCGACTGCCGGCTGCCGGGCAGCAGGGCGAAGATCGGGGCGTTGCGCGGCAGGCCGAGTTTTTCCCGCACGGCAAAGCGGTCGGTACGCAGGGGAATGAGGTCAGCCATGGGATGGCCGACGTAGGTCACCGGGACCCCCTCCCTGGCGTAGAGCGGCGGCTCCATGGGGAACAGCGCCAGCACCCGCGACACGGCCCGGTGCATTTTCTTGATGCGCCCGCCCCGCCAGGCCCAGATGGAGGGGCTGACGTAATGGACGGTGGTGATGCCCCGGGCCTTGAGATCCGCCTCCAGCCCCAGGTTGAAATCAGGGGCATCGACGCCGACGAAGACATCGGGCCGGGTCTCCAGCAGGCGCTTCTTCAACTGGCGCCGGATGCCGGCGATTTCCCGGTAATGCTTGAGTACCTCGACGTAGCCCCGCACGGCGAGCTTTTCCAGGGGCCACCAAGCGTGGAAGCCTTGGGCTTCCATCTTCGGGCCGCCGATGCCGACGAAGCGCGCCTCGGGCAGGCGTGCTCTCAAGGCAGCGATAAGGTGGCTGCCCAGGAGGTCGCCGGAGGCCTCCCCGGCAACCATGGCGATGGTCGGATTGTTCTTCATTTGTGCTGCGGCCCCCCGGCCCCTCCTCCGAAATGGCTCAGCGGATGATGCCCCGCTTGGAGTCGGCCAGGAAATCCACGAAGCGCTGCACGTCGGGCTGGGCCTTGGCCTCTTCCGCCAGCTTGGCCTTGGCCTCCTCTAGCAGGAGGCCGGACTTGTAGATGGTACGGTAGGCCCGTTTCAAGGCGGTGATGGCCTCGGCGGTAAAGCCGCGGCGCTTCAGGCCCTCGACGTTGATGCCGTAGGGCTGGGCAGTGTTGCCGGCGGCCATGAGGTAGGGTGGCACGTCCTGCAGGATCACCGTCCCCACCGCTGTCATGACATGGGCGCCGACACGGCAGAACTGGTGCACGCCGGTGTAACCGCCCAGGATGGCCCAGTCGTCCACATGCACATGCCCCGCCAACTGGGCGTTGTTGGCGAAGGTGGTATGGTTGGCCACCTGGCAGTCGTGGGCGATGTGCACGTAGGCCATGATCCAGTTGTCGTCGCCGATGCGCGTGACGCCGGCATCCTGCACCGTGCCCAGGTTAAAGGTGCAGAACTCGCGGATGGTGTTGCGGTCGCCGATCTCCAGACGGGTGTCCTCGCCGGCGTATTTCTTGTCCTGGGGCACTTCCCCCAGGGAGCAGAACTGGAAAATGCGGTTGTCGCGGCCGATGCGGGTATGCCCCTTGATCACCACGTGGGGGCCGATCTCGGTCCCGTCCCCGATCTCGACGTTGGCCCCGATGATGGAATAGGCCCCGATGCTGACTTTGTTCCCGATCCGTGCGCCCGGTTCGACGATGGCGGTGGGATGGATCATTGCTGGATATCCCGCTTGGCGCACATGAGCTTGGCTTCCGCCACCACCTGGCCATCCACCCGGGCCTCCGCCTTGTACTTCCAGATGCCCCGCATCTGGCGCTCGATTTCCACATGGAGGTGCAACTGGTCGCCGGGCATCACCGGCTTCTTGAAGCGCGCCTCGTCGATGCCCACAAAGTAGAACACCGAATTCGGATCGGGCTTCTCGCCCATGGTCTTGAAGGAGAGGATGCCAGCTGCCTGGGCCAGGGCTTCCATGATGAGCACCCCGGGCATCACCGGGTGATGGGGAAAATGCCCCTGGAAGAACGGCTCGTTGATGGTTACGTTCTTGTAGGCGTGGATGGACTTGCCCACCTCCATCTCGACGACCCGGTCCACCAGGAGGAAGGGATAGCGATGCGGCAGATGTTCAAGAATGCTATGAATGTCCATTTAATCAGCTCTCTTTGTTGATTTCTTGAAGTTTTTTCTCAAGTTCGGCGACCCGCGCCGCCAGGCGATCCAGATGCCGCACCTGGGCGGCGTTGTGCAGCCAGCGCTCGTGTTCTTCCAGGGGGAACAGGGCCGTGTATTTGCCTGCCTTGGCAATACTCTTCATGACCATGGACCCCGGCGAGATGACTGTGCCGTCGGCGATCTCGAGGTGCCCCAGGATCATGGCCGCGCCACCGAGCAGACAGCCCTTGCCGATGCGTGTGCTGCCGGCGATGCCCACGCAACCGGCGATGACGCTGTGGTCGCCGATGACGCAGTTGTGGCCGATCTGGATCTGGTTGTCGAGCTTGACGCCGTCGCCAATCACCGTGTCGTCCAGGGCACCCCGGTCGATGGAGGTATTGGCGCCGATTTCCACGTCGTCGCCGATGACGACCCGTCCGACCTGGGGAATCTTCACCCAGCGCCCGCCGTCGGGAGCAAAGCCGAAGCCGTCGGCGCCGATGACGGCGCCGGCATGGACGATGGCCCGCTCGCCGATGACGCAGTGGTCGTAGACGGTGACATTGGGATGGAGGACGCTGCCGGCACCGATGGACACACCATCCCCGACGACGCAGCCGGCGTGGATGACGACACCCTCGCCCAGGGTGACGTCGCGGCCGACGGTGGCGAAGGCACCGATACTCACCGAAGGCGGCACCGGGGAGAGGCAGGCGGCCCGGGTATCCATGCCCGGCTCCCGCATCGGCGGGGGATTGAGCAGTGCCGCCACGCGGGCGTAGTAGGCGTAGGGATTGGCGGTGACGATGCGCGGCAGCGCCACGGCCTCGGCAAAGGCCGGCGGCACTATGACCGCCGAAGCGCGGGTCGCCTGCAACTGGCCGCGGTACTTCGCGCTGACCAGGAAACCGATGTCCCCCGGCCCGGCCGACGCCAGGGGCGCCACCCGGGCAATGCGGATTTGCCCGTCCCCAAGCACATCGCCGCCCAGACGGGCGGCGATGTCGGCAAGGGAAAAAGCCTGGCGCTCCGTTGGGGGCATCACTTGCCTTCGGACAGGGCCTTGATGACTTTGTCGGTAATGTCGAGGCGCGGACTGACCCAGACCACGTCCTGGAGGATGAGGTCGTATTTCTCGGCTTCGGCGATCTGCTTGATGGCCTTGTTGGCCTTCTCGATCACCGCCGCGTTCTCCTCGTTCTGGCGCAGGTTCAGGTCCTCCCGGAACTCGCGCTGCTTGCGCTGGAACTCCCGGGACAGCTCGCCGAATTCCTTCTCCTTGGCGCGACGGTCGCTTTCCGACATGGTCACGGAATTCTTCTCCAGGTTTTCCTGCATGCCCTGGAGTTGCTTCGCCATGCGCTGCAGATCGGCATCGCGCTTGGAAAACTCGCCTTCCAGCTTCTTGGCGGCCTTCACCGCCGCCGGCGCGTCACGGAAGATGCGCTGGGTATTGACGTAACCCACTTTCAGTTGCTCCACGGCCTCGGCGCCGGTGGCAAACAGCGCCGCCATCAACGACGCCAGAACAAGGGATTTAACTTTCAACATGATGCTCCTGGATCAAAAAGTGGTACCCATCTGAAATTGGAAACGCTCGGTCTTGTCTTCCGGCTTGTCGTTGAGCGGTTGCGCGATGCTGAACTTTAGGGGGCCGAGCGGCGAAATCCAGGCCGCCGAGATGCCCGTGGACGCCCGTAGATCACCCAACTGCATCCGTTCCCCCTTGGCGAACACCTGGCCGGCATCGACGAACCAGCCGAGGCGAATCGACTTCTCCATGCCAGGCAGGCCCCAGAGGAGTTCGGCGTTCGCCACCACCCGGCGGTTGCCACCCAGGCGGTCGCTGGAGAAACGGCAGTTGGTCTGGGCCGTGTAATCGTCGCAGACCGTGTCCCGCGGCCCCAGGCTGGCGGAGGAATAGCCGCGCACCGAACCGATGCCGCCGGCGTAGAAGTTCTTGTAGAAGGGCAGGCCCTCGCCGCCGTAACCGTTGGCCATGCCGAGTTCGCCGTTGAGCATGAGGGTGAGGGCCTTGGACACCGGGAAGAACTGCTGGACCTGATAGGTGGCCCGATAGTACTTGAGGTCCCCCGCCGGCACCGTCACTTCGACGCCGGCCCGATGCACCGTGCCCGACGTCGGGTAGATGTAGCTGTCCTTGCCGTCGCTGACCCAACTGGCGGTGAACGGTATGGACAGGTTGGTGCTGCCGAACTTGTCCACGAAGTCGATGTAGCGCTTCGGACTGTCGCTGTAGGTGCTGACCGTGGTGGAATCGACCCCGAGGCCCACGTTGATGGATTCCTTTTCGGCGATGGGGAAGCCGAAGCGGATGCCGCCCCCGGTGGACTCGGTCTTGTAGCGGCCGACCGTGAGGGAGCTGGGGTTCACCGTCCGGTGATACACATCGAAGCCCTGGCTGATGCCGTCGATGGTGAAATAGGGATCGGTGTAGGAGAAGGCGATGACCTTGTTGATCTTGCCGGTGTTGATCTG